>Ga0265327_10000068_pt1 | contig 219962 bp, 178 predicted proteins | sample 41621metaG_FD_202089 | JGI IMG/M metagenome (GOLD analysis project Ga0265327, IMG submission 202089) | Rhizosphere microbial communities from Carex aquatilis grown in University of Washington, Seatle, WA, United States - 4-16-21 metaG | ecosystem: Host-associated > Plants > Roots >... | reverse complement strand
AGTGGTATCTGTGCCGGGGAAACCGCATGAGGAAATTTCGCGCGTGACCAGCCACATGGATATCGGCACCACGCTGCTGCAAATGCTGGGCGCACCGATCGATACCGGCGATTATTCGCTGGGGCGCAACTTATTCGCAACCGCGCCGCGCGACTACATCACCATTGGCGACTGGCATAGCATCGCCGTGCTCACTGCGAATATGAAATATCGCATTCCGTACAATAATCGCGGCACCGAACACTGGCAACCGACCACCGCGCAGGACGGCAAGCTGAACGTCGCAGAGGCCAATGCTTTACTCGAACAAAATCGCGCGGCCATTCTCGACGCCATCCAAAACAGCTCGCGCTTTTCCCGCAAAGCCACGGCCAAGCAATAGCGTTAGAAAATAGCGTGCCGGCCGCGCGGCCGGCACGGCAATTAATACCGATCAACCCCTATCGATTCAGTCAATCCTGGCCGATCACGCTTTCGATAATAAAGCGCGGGCGCGCGCGCACATCGTAGTAAATGCGGCCGATATACTCGCCGAGCAGACCGATGCCTATGAACTGCGTGCCGACAAAAATAAACAGCACCGCGAACAAGGGGAATACACCGTTTACACCCCAGGCGGCGCCGTAGGCGAAGCGCATTGCCAGTAAAATCACGCCGAACAGTCCGCCAAAGATGGCGATCGCGATACCGATAAAAGTCAACAAGCGCAGCGGCGCCGTAGTCATCGACGTCAGCAAATCGAACTGCAAATTAATTAACTTCAATAAACTATATTTGGAATCGCCGGCCGCGCGCTCTTCGTGTTTGACGTAGATCTCGGTGGTACTGCGCGCAAAGGTATTCGCCAGCAATGGGATGAACGTACTGCGTTCGTTGCATTTCAGCATCGTTTCCACAATATGGCGGCGATACGCGCGCAGCATGCAACCGTAATCGGACATATGAATGCCGGTCGCCTTGCGCACGATGCCGTTGACGATCTTCGACGCGGTTTTGCGAAACCAAGTGTCCTGCCGGTTCATGCGAATCGTGCCGACCACTTCATACCCCAGCTCGGCCTGCGCGACGAGATTGGGAATTTCTTCCGGCGGATTTTGCAGATCGGCATCGAGCGTGATTATCAAATCGCCGCGCACCTTGGAAAAGCCGGCCATGATCGCCGCGTGCTGGCCGAAGTTTCGATTGAGAATGACCGCGACGAACGGGCTTTCCGGAATGGCGGCCTGCGCGCGGATCAACTCCGCCGACTCATCGCGACTGCCGTCGTCCACCAGCAATACTTCCGTGCGCATCGGCAAATTGCTCACTACCGCGCCGACGCGCTCGAACAATACCGGCAGATTTGCCTCTTCGTTGTAGACGGGAATGACGATCGATAGAAATTTAACTTCGTGAGTTTTCATGCGCTGGCTTAACCCTTGGCTAATACTTTTTGCGCGGCGGCGACGACGCGGTCGACATCGGCAAAAGACATGTCCGGAAAAAACGGCAGCGAGCAGATGCGCGCTGAATTCCATTCGGTGTTGGGGAGAGATAACTGCTGGCCGGCCAGTTTTTCGCGATAATACTTCTGCTCGTGCACCGCGCGAAAATGGATACCGCAGCCGATCTGTTCCGCTTTCATCCGCTCGATAAATTCGTTGCGGAAATTGCCGTTGTCGGCCAACACGCGTACTACCATCAAATGATGACCGTGCGTGTGCTGCCAGGCCGGCGGCAGCAACGGCACTAATTCCGGCACCGCGACCAAGCGCTCGCGATAATAATCGGCCAGCGCCTTGCGCTTCGCATTGATCGCCGCCAAACGCTTGAATTGGCTCAAGCCGAGCGCGGCGCACATATCCGGTAAATTATATTTAAAGCCGGGCTCGACCACTTCCGCCTGCGGGCTGCGGCCCTGCGTACTGCGGTCGAAAGAATCCACGCCTAAACCGTGAAAACGTAACCGCCGGATGTGCGCGGCCAGCGCTTCGTTGTCGGTGACGAATACGCCACCCTCCGCACTGGTAACATTTTTAATCGCCTGCAGCGAAAAAATCGCATCGCCGCCGCGGCCGATCGGCACGCCGCGATAATCGCAGCCCAGCGCATGCGCGGCATCCTCGACCAGCGGAATCGACCGCGCGCGCGCCAGCTGGCGGATCGGGTCGAGATCGAGCGGCGCGCCGGCGAAATGCACCGGAATGATGAGTTTGGTGCGCGGCGTGATCGCGCGCTCGATCAGCTCGGCGGTGGTCATTAAATTATCGCGCTCGACATCGACGAATACCGGCGTCGCGCCGACCAGCGTAATCAGGTTGGGGGTCGACACCCAGGTCAGCGATGGCGTGATGACCTCGTCGCCGGGACCGATACCGAGCGCCACCAAATACAGATGCAGCAACGCCGTTGCCGAAATCGCCGACACCGCAAAGCGCGCACCGATCTGTTCACAAAAGGCGCTCTCCAGCGCAGCGCATTGCGGGCCGGTGGTAATCCAACCCGAGCGCAGCACCGCGGCGACGGCATCGATATCGTCGGCGCTGATTTGCGGGCGACAAAACGGTAAAAAGGTTTCTGACATTGGCTATGACTCTCGTAACTGTACTCGTAACTGTACTCTTAACTACACTCGTAACTACACTCGTAACTACGATAAACATCGTCGCAGTGTTCGGTGCGCTATGACAATGTACGCAAAGGAATGATCCCATACAAAGGGTTGGTGTATTATGGGCGCGCCGAAATTCTAGCCGATGACTGGATAAAATAGTGACCAGTCAGGGATCGAAAGTTCAGGTTTCAGCTCAAAGCCCTCTACCTCCTATTCTCTTGAGTCGAACAACATGAGAACGATTGTTTTTGCTTACCACGATTTTGGCTGCATCGGCATCGAGGCGCTACTCGCCGCCGGCTACGATATCGCCGCTGTCTTCACGCACCAGGACAGCCCCAACGAGAATGTTTATTTTCGCTCGGTCGCCAAGCTCTGCGCGACCCATGGCATCGCCGCTTACGTGCCCGATCAAATCGATCATCCCCTGTGGCAAAAACGCATCGCGGAAATCGCACCCGACTTTATCTTCTCGTTCTATTACCGCGACTTGATTCCCAACTCGATACTATCGCTGGCGACTCGCGGCGCGATCAATATGCACGGTTCGTTATTGCCCCGCTACCGTGGCCGCGCGCCGCTAAACTGGGTATTAGTAAACGGCGAAGCTTACACAGGCCTTACCCTGCACCATATGGTTGAGAAAGCCGATGCCGGCGATATCGTCGGCCAGTGCAAAGTATCGATCGACGATGCCGATACCGCGCAGACTCTGCAGCAGAAAATGGCGGTCGCCGCCGCTGCGCTGTTGCAAGAGCAACTGCCATTACTCGCTGCCGATAAAGCGACTCGCACCGCGCAGGACGAAAGTTTGGCCACGTATTGCGGGCGCCGCACCCCCGCTGACGGCTATATCAATTGGCAACAGCCGGCGCGCGCCGTGCGCAATTTAGTGCGCGCGGTTACGCAGCCCTACCCGGGCGCTTTCACCTACGCCGGCGATCGCAAGATACTGGTCTGGGCCGCGAGCATCGCCACCGCAACGCACAATAAAGAACCGGGCACTATCCTTGCGGAAAACCCCTTGACCGTCGCCTGCGCCGAAGGCGCGATAACTATCGACGCGGGACAAATCGACGGCGGCATTTATGTGTCCGGCGCGCAACTGGCCAGGGAGTTGAATCTGGTCAGCGGCCTGAAACTCGGCGCGCGCGCCAGCGAAGTCGCCCGCGCCCATTATCGCAAGAAAGTATTGGTGCTCGGCATCAACGGCTTTATCGGCAATCATTTGACCGAACGCCTGCTGCAAAGCGGCCAGTACGAGGTGTATGGCATGGATATGTCCAGCACCGCGCTGAAGCGCTTCCTCACGCACCCCGATTTTCATTTCGTCGAAGGCGATATCAGCATTCACGACGAGTGGCTCGAATACCACATCAAGAAATGCGACATCGTACTGCCGCTGGTGGCGATCGCCACGCCGCGCGAGTACGTCAAAAACCCGATTCGCGTGTTCGAGCTCGATTTCGAAGAAAACCTGAAAATCGTCCGCCATTGCGTGCGCTATAAAAAGCGCGTGATCTTCCCCTCGACCTCCGAAGTGTACGGCATGTGCGAAGAGGAAGAGTTCGACGAAGATAACTCCAACCTGGTGCTGGGGCCGATCAACAAGCAGCGCTGGATTTATTCGGCCAGTAAGCAGCTGCTGGATCGGGTGATTTGGGCCTACGGCGAAAAAGAAGGCTTGAAGTTTACCCTGTTTCGCCCCTTCAACTGGATGGGACCGCGACTCGACAGCTTGAACTCCGCGCGCGTCGGCAGTTCGCGTGCGATCACGCAATTGATTTTAAATCTGGTGGAAGGCACGCCGATTCGCTTGATGGACGGCGGCGAGCAGAAGCGCTGTTTCACCGATATCGATGACGGCATCGAAGCGCTGTTCCGCATCGTCGAAAACAAAGGCGGTCGCTGCGACGGTAAAATTATCAATATCGGCAATCCATACAACGAAGCTAGCATCAAACAACTCGCGGAAATTTTATTGGCGAAATTCGAGGCGCATCCGCTGCGCAATCATTTTCCGCCGTTCGCCGGCTTCAACATCGAGGAAAGCAGCGGCTTTTACGGCGCCGGCTACCAGGATGTACAACATCGCAAACCCAGCATCCGCAACGCGCGTCGCTATATCGATTGGCAACCGAGCGTGTCGATGGAAAAAAGCGTGGAGAACACTCTCGACTTTTTCCTGCGCGGCGAACTCGAAGAACAAGGCCGATCGCAGCGCGACGAATAAGCGCGCCAACGCGAGATAGAGCGAATGATTCCGGTTGGCCTGCGCATCGATGTGGATACTTATCGCGGCACGCGTTTAGGCGTGCCCGCGCTGGTCGACCTGCTCGCGCGCTACGACATTCGCGCCACGTTTTTTATGACGGTCGGCCCCGACAATATGGGCCGCCATTTATGGCGGCTGCTAAAACCGCAATTCCTGCTGAAAATGCTGCGCTCCAACGCCGCCAATTTATACGGCTGGGATATTCTGCTGCGCGGCACTTTCTGGCCGGGCGCGGTGATCGGCAATCGGCTGGCGGATGTCATTAGACTGCCGCAGCAGGCCGGCCATGAAATGGGCCTGCATGCCTGGGATCATCATAGCTGGCAGGTGAATATCGATCGCTACTCGCCAGCGGCCATGCAACAGCAATTGCGCGATGGCTTTAATAAACTCGCCGACATTTTAGGAGCAGCGCCAACTTGTTCGGCGGCAGCCGGCTGGCGCTGCAACGAAGCGGCCCTATTATTGAAAGAGCAGTTTCAATTTAAATACAACAGCGATTGCCGCGGCAGTCGTTTATTTTTACCTCGCGTGAATGACCGGATACTCGCGCCGCAGGTGCCGGTAACGCTGCCGACCTACGACGAAGTCATCGGCAGCGACGGTATCGATAACGACAATTTCAACGACTATGTTCTCGAGCGCTGCAAGCCCGGGCAATTAAATGTTTACACCATTCACGCGGAAGTCGAAGGCATCGCGCTGCATCGGCAATTCGAGCAATTGTTGATACAGGCTCGGCAGCGCAACATTGTCTTTCAACCGCTCGGCGATTTACTGCGCAATATCGAGCCCGCGTCATTGCCGATCGATCGCGTCGTCAAACAAGCGCTGCCGGGACGCGAGGGCTGGCTGGCGTGGCAGGGCTCCGCAGCGGGCGCGGGCCAGTAAATGCTGCCGGCTTACTTCGCGCTAGGCATCTCTATCGTGCTGACGGTTGTCAGCCAAACGCTGCAGAAAAAGGTGGCCGATGATTTTGCGCGCGCAGGCGCTGCCTCGGCACTGTCGTTTTATTTTCGGCGAATTGCGTTCTGGCTGGCAATGGCGGCGCTCGGCGGCGCCATGCTCAGTTGGCTATTCGTGCTTAGCGCGATGGAAGTCAGTCGCGCCTATTCGCTGCTCAGTATCAATTACGTGCTGATGCTGCTGGTATCGCGTTTTATATTTAAAGAAACCATCCCCAGCAATCGGTGGCTGGGCGTTTTAGCGCTGCTCGGCGGCATTTTGCTGATTGTGCGGAGCTGACATGAGCGTAGCGATATCGGCCAGCCAAACGTTACCCGAATACCGCAAGGGCTTGCTGTGCGCGATCGCCAGCGTGATATTGGTTTCGATCGCGCAGTTGGCGATGAAATTCGGCATGGCGCACGTAGCAATCGAAGCGTTGCGCGCACTGCATTCGTGGAGCGAGTTAAGCGCAGCGCTGTTACAGCTACCGCTATCGACCGCAGTGCTGCCGGTTGCCGCTGGCATGCTGTGCTACGGCGTTTCGGTTTTTTGCTGGATGGCGGCGCTGGGGCGCCTGCCGTTGAATCTAGCGTACCCGCTGCTAAGCCTGAGTTATCCGCTGGTGTATTTGGGCGCAGCGCTGCTGCCGTTTTTTAACGAGGCGCTGAATGCACAGCGCCTCGGCGGTATCGGTTTGATTATGTTTGGCGTTATATTGTTGATGCTTAAAACTAAAAGCTGATGGCCAAAACTAAAGTTGATAATAATGTCATCGCTGAATAATCCGGCATTGCGGAAAATCGATTGACTCAACGCGCGCGGCACGTTCAACTAGGAGGGAATTAATATGCGCTGGAAGGATCGCAATATGCAGTTACCTAAGCTCGTTATCGCGCTGCTCGTTAGCTATGCGCTACCGGCAGCCGCTGAGCTGGGCGGCGCTCCGCTTGCCGCCGCGCCGTCCGCCGCCGTCGATACAACGACTAATACCTCAACCAATACCGCGGCGCGCGCCGTGATTCGCCTATCGCAACGCAGCGCACAATACAGCGTGCAGGAAACGCAATTACCGACCGGCACACTGCTGCGCGAATACATCGCGACTAACGGCAAAGTTTTCGCGGTGGTCTGGGAGGGGCCGGTGCTGCCCGATCTACAGCAGTTGCTCGGCAACTATTTCCCAGCCTATCTGGAAGAGGCCAAAAGCGCACAAGCCGGTCGCGGGCCGCTGACGATTAATCGCTCCGACCTGGTTGTAGAATCGGGTGGTCGCATGCGTGCGTTTTTCGGCAGGGCATACGTACCGCAACTGCTGCCGCAAGATATTGCCGTGGATGTTATTCAATGAAAAAAATCCTAACCCGCGCATCGATACTTATTACCCTATGTTCGCTCGCTGCCTGCGGCGGCGGTGGTGGTGGTGGCGGCAGTGGCGCTACCGCCGTTGCACCAACACCAACGCCGACACCCACGCCCACCAACTCGGTGCCAATCGTGGTGGATGCAGGCCCTTTCATCGGCTCGCAGCAGTTGGGCACCATTAACTTGCCCTTCGTATCCGTGACGATTTGCACGCCGGGCACCAGTCAATGCCAAACGATCGACCACGTGATGGTCGACACCGGCTCGATCGGCTTGCGCATTGTTGCGTCGGCCTTGTCCGCGAGCGTCAATTTGCCCATCGCCACCAATGGCAGCGCAAATATTCTCGAATGCATGCAGTTCGTTTCCGGCTTCAGCTGGGGACCGGTGAAATCCGCCGATTTAAAACTCGGCAATCAACAAGTGGCCGGGCTGCCAATCCAAGTGATCGGCGATCCGCTATTTTCGGTGCCGCCGACCAGTTGCTCCAATCTAGGCGCATCGTTAAATTCCGTCTCGACGCTGGGCGCCAACGGCATATTGGGCGTCGGCGTATTCGAATACGATTGCGGCGCAGCCTGTGTGCAATCCTCGCCCCCGGCGGTTTATTTTGCTTGCACGGGCAGCAGCGGTTGCCAACCGACCAGCCGCACTTTGGCGCAGCAGATACCGCACCCCGTTACGCGCTTTACTGGCGACAACAATGGTGTAGTGATCGATCTGCCCAGCGTTGGCGATACCGGCGCGGCGTCGTTAAACGGTTCGTTGATTTTCGGCATCGGCACGCAGAGCAACAATGGCCTCGGCAATGCGCGGGCTTTATTTCTCAATAGCATCGGCGAATTCACGACGCAGTATAAGAACAGCTTGCTGACGCGCAGCTTTATCGACAGCGGCTCGAATGGTCTATTTTTTCTCGACAACACTATTCCCGTCTGCGCCAACAACACGAACGCGCCGGGCTTCTACTGCCCGACCTCTACACTGATGTTATCGGCAATCCAGCAAAGCCAGGTCGATAGCGGCAATGTCGCTGTTAACTTCAATATTGCAAACACGGTAACTCTGCTCACCAACAATTCGAGGAACGACGCATTTAACAATGTCGGTGGCAGCGTGCCCAGCCTGTATTTCAGCAGTTTCGATTGGGGCACGCCGTTCTTTTTTGGCCGCAGGGTATTCACCGCGATAGAGGGCCGCAGTACACCTGGCGGCGTGGGTCCTTATGTCGCTTATTAAACCTTATGTCGCGCATTAAAGGAGTAACCCCTCGGAAGCAGCGCGCGCTTAAAACAGCGCGCTATTCGGCGCGCGCGGGAACGGAATAACGTCGCGAATATTTTCCATGCCGGTGACGTAGTTCAGCAGGCGCTCGAAACCCAGACCAAAACCGGCGTGCGGCACGGTGCCGTAGCGGCGCAGATCGCGGTACCACCATAGGTCGCCGCCGATTTGCATTTCCGCCATGCGCGCATCGAGCCGATCCAAACGCTCCTCGCGCTGACTGCCGCCGATAATTTCGCCGATGCCCGGTGCCAGCACATCCATCGCCGCCACCGTTTTACCATCGTCGTTCTGGCGCATGTAAAACGCTTTGATATCCTTCGGATAATTCATCACGATCAGCGGCGCCACGACATGCTCCTCGCATAAATAGCGCTCGTGCTCGGATTGCAAATCCAGTCCCCACTGCACCGGAAATTGAAAACTCTTGCCGCAGTTCTGCAGAGTCTTTACCGCCTCGCTGTAATCCATGCGCGCGAATTGGCGCGTGGCGATCTGCTCCAGCCGTTCGATAACCTGTTTATCGACAAACTCGGCGAAAAATTGCAGATCTTCGCCGCATTGCTCCAGCAATGTGCGGCAGACATGCTGCAGAAAGCTTTCCGCCAGCGCCGCATCGTCGTTTAAATCGGCAAACGCAATTTCCGGCTCGACCATCCAGAATTCGGCGAGATGCCGGCTGGTGTTGGAGTTTTCGGCGCGGAAGGTCGGCCCGAAGGTGTACACCTTCGACATCGCCAGGCAATACGCTTCGACATTGAGCTGGCCGGATACGGTCAGAAAAGTTTGCGAACCAAAAAAATCCTGATTGAAATCGATCGCGCCGTTCGCCTGGCGCGGCAAATTAGCGAGATCGAGCGTGCTGACGCGAAATAATTCGCCGGCGCCCTCGCAATCGCTGGCGGTGATCAATGGCGTGTTGACCCATTGAAAGCCGGCCGCGAAAAAATAATTGTGGATGGCATTCGCCAATACCGTGCGCATGCGCGTGATCGCGCCGAAGGTGTTGGTGCGCGGCCGCAGATGCGCGACTGTGCGCAGATATTCGAAGCTGTGGCGTTTTTTCGCGATCGGATACGTTTCGGCATCATCGACCCAGCCGACTACGACCACCGAGCTGGCCTGAATCTCCAGCGCCTGGCCCTTGCCCTGCGATGCAACCAATTCGCCGCTGATGATCACCGCGCAACCGCTCGATAATTGCAGCACTTCGCTGCTGTAATTATCGAGCGTTGCCGGCACCACCGCCTGAATCGAAGCCAGGCAACTGCCATCGTTCACTGCCAGGAACGACACGCCGGCTTTCGAATCGCGCCGCGAGCGCAACCAGCCGCGTACTTCGATGCGCTGTCCAAGATAAGTGGCACCGGCCAGCGCGGCGCGCACGCTCAATGGGGTGGGCATAGTAAATCTCCTCTATCGATGCGCCGCATTTTAACGCGTTCGAAGCCGCTGTGAGTTGGCTGCTGTGAATTGTCCGATTGACCGCGACTTTTGCATTCGTAATGGCGGCTCCCTGCACAATAAGGCACGCCCGCTATAATGGGTCATGGCCGGCTGAATATTCGCAGTCGACCAGCGCGGCTTTTACATCTGCGCAGCAGAAAAAAACGATCGATAACAGACGTAACTAGGCGGTATACGTCGCTAATACAACAAGGGAGAGTATCTATGCACAATAAAAAATTTCAGCGCGCACCATTGGCACTGGCCATAGCGCTGGCGGTGCCGGCTGCATTAACCGCAGCGCTGGCGGCGGCCGAGGGTATCGAACAAGTCACCGTGACGGCGCAGAAGCGCGAGCAATCGCTGCAAGAGACGCCGATCGCAATCTCCGCGCTGACCAGCGATGCACTGGAGCAGCAGGATATCCGCGATATCGCCGCGCTCAACGGCATGGTGCCGAATCTGCGTCTCGCTTCGTCGCCCGGTAACGCCAATGGCGCGACCATCAATATCCGCGGCGCGGTGACCATCAATCCGGCGCTGACGATGGAGCCGACCGTCGGTCTCTATCTGGATGGAATTTATATCGGTAAAAACGTCGGCGGCGTATTCGATATCGCCGATCTGGAGCGCGTCGAAGTATTGCGCGGTCCGCAGGGCAGCCTGTACGGCAAAAACACCATCGGCGGTGCGATCAACCTGATCACCAAAAAGCCCTCCGGCGTATTCGGTGGCGAGGTGCGAGTAACGGCGGGCAACTACGGCCTCACCAGCACCAAAGCCTCGATCGATACACCGGCGATCGGCACGGTCGGCGAAGGTTTCGGCAAATTGAGCGCGAAGGTCGCCTACACGGCCACCAATCGCGATGGCTTTATTAGCAATCTCCAATCCGATGCACCCGGCGCATTGCCGCCCTCGGGTCAGGATTTCGGCAATCTGCATGCGCATAGCGGCCGCGCTGCATTGCTGTGGCAGCCGCGCGAAAATCTCGATGTTTCCTATTCGTACGACTTCAGCCGCAGCGATCAACGGCCGCGCTTTTATCAAATCACGCGCCTCGATCAAGCGGCGGTCGATCAATACAACGGCCTGACCGGCAATACGCCGGTGAATTTAACGCCATTCGCCAGCGACCGCCGACTGAGCAGCGGCAGCGTCAATGGCGGCACCAAGGATAATGCCTATATCGATGGCCACGCGCTGACCATCAGTTGGGATGCAGGCACTTTGGGCGCGCTCGGCGACGTCACCTTCAAATCGCTGACCGGCCATCGTCAAACGCGCGCGGAAGACGATCTCGATTGGGATTCGACGCCGTATCAACTGCTCGAGACCGGACGCGACATCGGCTACCACGCGACCTCGCAGGAATTCCAGATGATCGGCAAAACCGAGCGCGTCAATTATGTCGGCGGCCTCTACTATTTCAAGGAGAGCGGCCACGTTTACAACCCGCTCGATCTGCCGTTCTTTCCACAGGAAACGCAGCCGGGCTCCGGCGTATTCATACCCACGCCGTTTATCGATTCGCACTACGGTCTGGACAACGATGCGCGCGCGGTATTCGCGCAGATCGACTGGACGCCGCCGATTCTCGACGATCGCCTAAAACTGACCGCCGGTGGCCGCTATACGCGCGAAAGCAAGGAGATCAACCGCTCCGTTTCAATTCCGTCATTCGGCGCGACAGTGTTCGACGACGCAAAATTCGACAAGGACTACAGCAACTTCTCGCCGACCGGCATCATCTCTTATCAATGGACCGACGCGCTCAACACTTATGCCAAAGTGGCGAAAGGTTGGAAGGCCGGCGTATTCAACGCCGAATCGTCGAATCCCATCGAACTGGAAAATCCGATCAAACCCGAGATCGTGACCTCGTACGAACTCGGTATGAAATCGCGCTGGCTCGACAATCGTCTGGAAGCAAACCTCGCGTATTTCTACGATCAGCATAAAGACATGCAAATCTCGCGCTTCGATCAGGCCAGTGCGCAGAGCTTTCTCACTAACGCCGGCAAGGCGCATATCCAAGGCGTCGAACTGGAAGTAGTGGCACTGCCGATCGATAATCTGCAGATATCGGTCAGCTACGGCTATATCGATGCCAAGTACGATAAGTATATGGATACCTGCCGACTCACCCCCACCGGACAAAACCCCTGCCCGGCCAACGTTAATCCCGGCGACACCTACGATGCCAAGGACGTCAACAAATTTTCGTATACGCCGGAAAATACCGCGAACATCGGCGTGCAATATACGCAGCCGTTGCCGCTCGGCGAACTGGTCGGTCGCGTCGACTGGAATTACACGGATAAATTCGCCATCTACCCGGACCCCTACAACTACGAAAACACTTCGATCGACAGCTATCAGCTGGTCGATGTGCGGCTGACGTGGGATAAGGTGCCGGTGCAGAGCGCCAATGTGGCGGTATCGGCATGGGTAAAAAATCTTACCGATAAGCAATACCGCGTCAACGGCATCGAGTGGGGCCCGTTCACGACGATGAATTACGGCGATCCGCGTACCTTCGGCGTGGATATAAACGTCAAGTTTTAAACGTATCGATCTTGTAGCCCGGCATCGCCGGGCTTTTTTCCTTTTTGCACTATTTTTCGCCGACCCTCTATCCATGCAAGCGCGCCCGGATGGAATTCTCTACAATAAACGCCCGCTCCAGCTGCAGAAGATTGGTATGTTCAATACTTGGCTGACCCAGCCGCACAACGCGCGCTTTATGGCCTTTATAGGCGCGGCGCTATTCTTTTTCATCTGCCTCAAACTCGAATTGATCGTCGTCATGTACGCCGCGATGCTGGTTTACGCACTGGTCATGCGGCTGTCCGCCGCCCAAATGCTGCGCGGTGCGCACAGCAGCCACTCGCGCTGGCTGGCGGTGGTGATGGTGGCGATCGTCGTGGTCAGCGCCATTTTGCTCAGCGTCTCAAGCCTGCACCTGCTGTTGCGCAACGGTGTCGACGTGCACGATCTGCTCTTGCAGATGGGCGATATTCTCGCCTCGGCGCGCTCGTGGCTGCCTGAGGCAATCGGCGCCAAGCTGCCGCAGCAGGATGACCTACTGGCAAATGCCGCCACGCTGCTGCGCGCGCACGCCGCCGACCTCGGCACGCTGGGACTCGGTGCGCTGAAAAATATTTTCTATGCGCTGATCGGGATTTTAATCGGCGCCATGTTTGCGATTGGCAGCGCGACGCAGGCGCTGAATTTGGGGCCGACGAGTAGACGGCTGCTGGATCAAATCAATAATCTGGAGGATGCCTTCTGGCGCGTGATCTCCGCGCAGGTGCGTATCTCCAGTTTGAATACGCTATTGACCGCGGTGTATTTACTGGTGGTATTGCCCGCGTTCGGCGTGCAACTGCCCCTGACCAAAACGCTGATCGCGGTAACGTTTATCGCCGGCCTGCTGCCGGTGGTGGGCAATCTGGTTTCCAATACCGCCATCACCGTCATCAGTCTCAGCCAATCGCTGTCGGTGGCGATGGGCTCGCTCGGTTTTCTGATCGTTATTCACAAGCTCGAATATTTTGTGAACGCGCGTTTTGTCGGCGCGCAAATCAATGCCAGGCCGCAGGAAATTCTAGTCATCATGTTATTGATGGAGCGCTTGTTCGGACCCGCCGGCGTGGTCGCCGCGCCGGTGTTCTACGCCTGGCTGAAAGTCGAATGGCATCGCTGGGATGCGGCGGCCGGAGCGGATCGCAGTTAACGCCATCATCGCCACCAGCGCGCGCGAAGCCGACGTCGAAGCTGACTCCAACACTGAAATTAGTACGGAAATTAGCTGCAGTAATTGCGCAGCAATTTGCTGCAAGTCGGAAGTTTTATTGCTCACCGATACCGGCGTGCCGGCGCGCTTTATCGCCAGCGACGAATGGGGCGGCAGCGTCATGCGGCGGCTCGACGATGGCTGGTGCGCGGCGCTGGATCGCAACAGCATGCTCTGCACGATCTACGAAAAGCGCCCGCTGATCTGCCGCGAATTCGAGATGGGCGCCAGCGATTGCATCGCCGAGCGCGCCGGCCTCGATACGGTTTATCAGCTCATCGCGGACTAACGATTCCTAACGGCTTCTAGAAACCACCCACGAGCGTGACAGCGTAGTAGCCGTACGTTTTTCTCGGACCGTGTGTCGCCATGGAGGGCGACACCCGAGCCTGTGCACGGACGCACGTCGTTGCGTGTCCGAGAAAAATGTACGGCTACTGCGCCCCCACCGCAAAGCTTGCTTGCATTTTGTTAGAGGCTCTAATTACCACTTACCCAGCCAACGATTTATCTATCGCTAAGCAAATGGCTCGGGCTTGCGCATGCGCCATGCCAGCAGAATCGGCACCAGCAGCCACGGCAGATTAAAAATCAAATAGTGCACGGTATTGGGCGGCGGATGATCGCCGAGAAAGGTATACATAAAATAATAATACATGTTCGTGATCGACGAGCCGGCAAAGAAAATTGCCCACAACCGGATCCACGATTTGCCGGCAATCAATGCATAAATCATTACGCACAGAAACGGCGAGTGCGCCCACCCGTCGATAAATGCCGCGCTTCTTAACGCGATCGGCAGCGGCACCTGCAAATGACCGTGTTCCTGAGCCACCGCCCAATCGTACAGCAGACGCAATGGCGGCCACGGACTATCGGCGGTAACCGGCACGCCGATCGCTTCCGGCAAACTGAATAACAAGCCGTACAGCACCGACGCGCTGTAGAAAACAATAAACAAAATATCGAGTGGCCGATTTCGCAACGGTTTGGGCGCCATAACCTGCTCCTGTTTTTATATTGCGACAAGATGCCACTATTTATTTTTATTGTCTCATTACAATCCTGTCATTTACCCAAGGGTTGAGCCTCAAGGACTGAGGCCCAAGGTTTGGGCCACAAGGTGTGCGCCGCAAGATGAAACTGCCCGCCCTATTTAGGAATTTGATAGCCCGGCGGCAACGCCCCCATCATCATATTCTGTTTGCAGATACGCTGATCGATGCGCCAGCCCTCGGCGGTTTTACTCAATGTATCGAGATAATAACCGCCGTTGAGAATAACGTGCTGCGTGCCATCCTCGTTGAGACGCCCCATCGGCGCCATAAACATGCAGCGCGTCTGCGCGCTGGTGGCGCCGGTAAACTCAATCGAAATATTGGTTATCGAATGCAGATTGATGGGCCAGGATGCCAACGCGCGATCGAGCCATTGCAGGGTTTCGCGATACGGACCGTGCACGCCGCCAGTGCTGGTGTAATCGATTGTCGCAGCGCGGCCGAATACCTGATCCATCAAATCCCATTGGCGCTGATCGACCATCCATGCGTAGCGATACAACACTTCTTCAATTTCCTTTCTATCTTGCAATTCGGTTGCGGACATTTTTATTCTCCCGTGTTATTCGCCATAGACAATCGATAAAAAATTTAACTGCGTAATTCGCGCGCAAAGGCCCGCACATCGTCGGCAAATAATTGCGGCTGCTCCAACGCCGCGAAATGGCCGCCGCGCGGCAGTTCGCGCCAGCGCACGACGTTGTAGCTCTTCTCGACGAAGCTGCGCGGCAGAAAGGCGATTTCGCCGGGAAATTTAGCGATACCGACCGGCTTTTCGACGCGCGCCAGCGGCGGCACGCTCTCTTTGTAGATCCCGTTGTAAAGCCACGCCGCCGTGCCGAAGGTTTCGGTAACCAGATAAATCATAATATTGGTAATGATTTCATCCTTGCTATACACCGACCATAAATTATCGTGCTCCAAATCCGACCAGGTTTTGAATTTTTCCAGAATCCACGCCGCCACGCCGAGCGGACTATCCTGCATCGCGTACGATAAGGTGAGCGGCTTCGATGCCTGCATCAGCATGTAACCGCCCTCGGTGCGCCACAGATCCTTGAAATATTGCAGCGCCGCCTTCTCTTCGGCATTGTCGGGCCGCGCGGCCGGCGAGCGCCAACCCAGCACAAAATTGAGATGCACCGCGCTGCAGCCGACGCCGTCGATGCCGAGCCAACTGGAAACCGACGAGCCCCAATCGCCGCCCTGCGCAATATAATTGGTGTAGCCGAGCTGCTCCGTCATTAAGCGATCGAACAGCCGCGCAATCAAACGCGGTCCGATCGGTTGCGCCGGCTTCGATGAAAAGCCGTAGCCAGGCAGCGATGGAATCACCACCGAAAATGCATCGGCGCTATCGCCGCCAAATTTTTCCGGCTGCGTCAGCGGCTCGATCACTTTGATAAATTCGATAATCGAACCGGGCCAACCATGCGTCAATAGCAGCGGGCGCGGATTGTCGCCGGAGCCGCGCACGTGAATGAAGTGAATATCGTAATCTTCGACGCGCGCAACAAACTGCGGCCAGCAATTCAGCTCCTCTTCCTGCGCGCGCCAATCGTAGTGGCGCAGCCAGTAATCGACCAGACCGCGCAGCTCCGCGACGCTGGTACCGTACTCCCACGGCGCGCCGTCCGGCACCACCGGCCATTCCGCATCGCGCAGGCGGCTATTAATGCGATCGAGCCGCGCCTGCGGGATGTCGATACGAAACGGTTTGACGCTCATAGTGTGCTCCGTCGCAGAAAACTGAATGGCAGGTTAAAATCCGGCGCCGCAAGCGAGCGCGCGCCGGCAGACATTAGCAGTTCATTTTTCGCGATGCAAAGGAACTCGCCGCGCCGCGCTAACTTTTGTGCAGTCGATACACGCCCGTCAGCACGATGATCAGACCGATGATCTGCAGCAAACTAATCGTCTCGCCTAAAAAGCCCGCAGCGATAACCACGGTCGCCACCGGTCCGATCATGCCGAGCGCGCCCGCTTTTGCCGAGCCGACCCTGCGCACGCCGGCCGACATCATAAATGACGGCAGCACCGTGAATAGAATCGCGGTCACCGCGCACCAACCATAGACGCTATATGACAATTGCAGCAAATGCGCCGGCGAATTGAATAACGAATAATGCACGGCCATCGCGCAACCGGCGGATACCATTGCCAGCGCGGTGAAGAGCGAACTGGAAAATGTGCGCATGCTGTGTTCGCTGCCGATCACATAGCCGGCAAAAGTCATCGCGCTGATCAATACATACAAAGAGCCTTTGCCGACCGCAGCCAATGAGGTGGTCGGCTGCATATGTACATCCGCATAAAACACCAGCAACAGCCCGGCGTAAATCACCGCGATACAAATACAAATCGGCAGCGAAACCGGTTTGCGAAATATCAACGTGGACAACAACACGACAAAAGCCGGATAGGTGTAAAGAATAATCCGCTCCAGCCCGGCGCTGACCGTCTGCAACCCCAACATATCGAAAAAGCTCGACACGTAATAACCGCAGATGCCGCACAATACAACGCCGAGCCATTGCGATGCGGTGTATTTACGGGCGCTGGCAGGAAAATAGCGGTAGCCGACCCACAGATAAATCGGCATCGAAAATAGCAACCGCAGGATCATGACATCCGCCACGCCGGCGCCCTGGCTGTAAATGAATTTAATCAGCGTGCCCTTGGCGGCGAATAATAATGCCGCGCCGATTACCAGCGTGGTGCCGGATTGTAAATCGCTGCTTTTCGTTTCCCTTTGACTTAACGTCGACACGCCTTCTCTCCTCGATTTATCGGTAGGCGCCGCGACGGTCTCGATATTGGCAGGGGCTACATTTAACAAAGCACACCAACAAAAAAGGCCGCATCGGCGGCCCTTTTTGCGTAAGATTTTTACTCTCTAAGCACAAAAACACCGCAGCTGTGGGCTGCGCCACAGTCGTTTAATCGCGGTCTTTATTGCGAGCGTTAGTACGGACATGTGCTTGTTCCGAAATTTTTTCAAACTAATTTTTTTCGATAGTAGTAGATCTACGGCTTTAAAACAATCCTAAAAGCAAACCCCTAACAAAATGAACTGGCACGGGACATGAACGCGCCACGGCCACTGCGCCTATGCACAAACTATAAAGCTAATGATGTAGGTCGGACTTCAGTCCGACGTTTTCCATATCTATCTTGTCGGACTGAAGTCCGACCTACAGACTCAACATTCATTTTGTTAGAGGTCCTTAAGCAGTTAATAGCGTACATGGTCGCCGGATCATTCAATAAATCTTGGCGAGAGATCAATCGATAAACTCTTGGCGAAGAATTATCAACTTTTAAATTTATCGACAACGAAGCGCTGCAAATAAATCCGATTAACAATCCATCCTAAAAATCCCTAAAAAAATGAATTGGCACGAGGCATAAAGCGCAGTGGATGTAAGTGCTTTCGCGGGTCGTGGGTCGCCAGGAAGGCGACCGGCGAGCGCTTTGTTTTAAAAACCCAGGGGGCATGGATGCACGCCGTTGCGTGCCCGCGAAAGCACTTACATCCATTGCGCTCACTCGCTGCATCGACGACACAGCAGAGCCAGTCCCCAAACCTGATTTGTGGCGCAGCTAGCAGGCCCTTAAAGGCACTGATATACTGTTTTTTTGTACAGTATTGGCCGATCTCTCCAAAATGAACCCTGTCCTCCAAAACCTGCTGCAGCGCCCAGATATCTGGCGCGCCAAGGCCGGCACCGCGCTGGCGCGGCCGACACTGCCGAGCGGCTGGGCGGCTATCGATCGGGTTTTGCAGGGCGGCTGGCCGCGCGGCGCGCTGATCGAACTGTTACTGGAACAAACCGGCAGCGGCGAACTGCGCTTGCTGATGCCGTTATTCAGTGACTACCAACTGCGCGATCGACCGCTACAACAGGTGTGGGTGGACCCGCCGCTGCTGCCTTATGCACCGGCGCTGCGGCAATGCGGCGTACCGCTCGATACTATTTTGATCGTGCGCCCCCCCGATCGAGCCGAGTGGTTATGGACCTGCGCGCAGGCATTGCGCAGCGGCCGCCAGACCACGGTGCTGTGCTGGCCCAATCGACATCGGCTGCGCTACGCCGATTTGCGCCAATTGCAGGTGAGCGCCAGCGACTATGGTGGCCAGGCTTTTTTATTGCGCGATCTCGCGCACGATCGCCGCATCCTGCAACACAGCACGCCGGCGCCGCTGCGTTTGCATTTAACACCGACCGCCACCGCGTTACACATCGAAGTACTCAAACAGCGCGGCAGTGCCGCCGGCCAAACAATTTTGTTAGCGCACGAGCGCGCCCTGCAAACTCCAGGCTCACCGCCGCAACGCACGCGCGCCGCCGTCGCCGCCCCCACCACCACAAAAATACCGCAACCGCGCGGGCCACTCCCAGCGCTGCCGAGCACTCGCATAGAGTTTCGCCGATAATGATTCGACCCAATCGGCAAATCTGGCTATGCCTGCACTTTCCAAACCTGGCGCTGGAGGTTTTTGCCGATCGCGACGCGCGCCCGCTCGCGATCGTCGAACAACAGCGCGTATTTCATCTTAACGACAGCGCCAGTGCCCACGGCCTGGAGCACGGCATGGCGCTGAATACCGCGCACGCTTTATGCCCCGGCTTGTTGGCACTGGAGCGGCAACCCAGCCGCGAGTACGAGACACTGCAACAACTCGCGCACTGGGTATATCGCTTGAGTCCGGATCTGGCGTTGGCCGACGACAATAATTTGTTATTGGAAATCGGCGGCTGCCGCCGCTTATACGGCGGTATTACGCCGCTGCTCGACCTATTAAAAAAAGGGTTGATGGAGCGCGGCCATAACGTCGCGCTCGGGCTCGCGCATACCCGCAAGGCAGCCTGGTTACTGGCACCGCAGGTACAGCCGTTGGCATTGGTCGACGGCGAACAAGTCCAGGGCAAACAAGCGGACGGCGAACGATTGGATATCGATTTGCTGCGCCGGCAGCTCGGCGCGCTGCCGATCGCGACCCTGAACATCGATCGCAATATTACTGCCGCGTTGGGCAAGATGGGCATTCGCACCTTAAATGCCTTGACCGATCTGCCGCTGGCGGCGCTCGGCAAGCGCTTCGGTGCGGAATTTATTCGCTACCTGCAACAGGTGCTCGGCACGCATCCCGATCCGCAACCGCCCTTCGCGCCGCTGCCGAAATTTCAAGCGGGCTTGAGTTTCATCGATGGCATACACAATCGTCAGGCACTGTTATTCCCGATGCGCCGGCTGCTGCAAACCTTCGGCGATTATTTACAGAGCCGGCAATTATTGTGCACGGCCTTATCCTGGGAGTTGCACGATGCATACGCGCCGCAAGCCAATATAACCATCGAACTGATGCGCGCCGAACCGGCGAGCGGCCCGCAACAGCTACGCAATCTGCTCGAGTTAAGCGCATTAAAATTACAAAATACGCCGCTGCGCGATGTTGTCTACACATTGATATTGCGCAGCGAGCATTTTCTGCCGGCGCAGCCGCAAAGTTTGCAGCTATTCGTGGAGGAGGAAAAACCGGAAGGCTCGTTCGCCATCCTGATCGATAAGTTGCGCGCGCGGCTCGGCACCAATGCGCTCGAAAAATTAAGTTATCGCGATGTGCATTGGCCGGAGGCCGCGTCCGTGCAACAGCCTATCGACATGGCCAACGCTGCTGAAGCCAATGCCCGCGCAGCAATCCCGGAACAGTTACGACCGCTATGGCTATTGCCGGCACCACAGTTGCTGCGCGAGCGCGATAAACAATTATTCTGGCACTGTTTAGTGGGGGCAGGTCAGGCGCTGCAACTGTTGCGCGGGCCGGAGCGCATCGGCAATCACTGGTGGGAGCAGACCTACACGGCGCGCGACTATTACGTCGCGCGCGCCGAGGATGGGCGCCTGTGCTGGATTTTTCGCGAACTGAGCAGCGGTCAGTGGTTCGCGCATGGCCTGTTCGCGTAATTTTTCGGCATGATTCAGTACGCGGAATTAAATTGTCTTAGCAACTTCAGCTTCCTGCGCGGCGCTTCGCATCCCTGGGAGCTGGTGGCGCGGGCGGCCGAACTCGGTTACAGCGCCATTGCCATCACCGACGAATGCTCGTTCGCCGGCATCGTGAAAGCGCATGTCGCGGCGCTGGAGCTCGGCATACAATTATTGATCGGCAGCGAACTGCAAATTGAAGAAAATTTAACGATTATCGCCATCGCGCCGAATAAAATCGCGTACAGCGAACTATCGGCACTGATTACCTTGGCGCGCCGCCGCAGCGAAAAAGGCAGTTACCAACTGCGTCTGCGCGATCTCGAATGCAATCTTCGCCACAATCTCATTATCTGGCAGCCGGCGTTTAATAGCGCTGACAATATCGCAGGGAATACCGCAAACGATATCGCAAGCAGTACCACAAACAATGCGGCCGACAATGTGCACTACGCCGACCAGCTCAAGCGCATATTCGACGATCGCCTGTGGCTGGGCTTCAGCAATCTATTGCGCGGCGACGAGCCCGAGCGCCTCGATGAATGTTATCGCCTGTCCGCCAGCGCGAATATTCCACTGCTGGCTTGCGGTAATGTACGGATGCATCGACGCGAGCGCCACGCGCTGCAAGATGCACTGACCGCGATTCGCCACAATACCTCGGTCGATAAACTCGGTACGCTGCGGCATGGCAATAGCGAGCGCTATTTGCGCCCGCTGGCGAAACTGGCCGAACTCTATCCCGCCGAATTATTGCGGGAAACCATGGTCTTCGCGCGGCGCTGCACTTTTTCCCTGAAAGAATTGCGCTACGAATATCCTCCCGAGGTCGTCCCGGACGGTATGACGCCGGGCAGCTATCTACGCTACCTCGTCGATCTCGGCGCGCGCGCGCGTTGGCCCGATGGCATCCCCGCCGCGGACGCGCGGCAAATCGAGGTCGAATTACAACTCATCAACGAATTGCAGTACGAATATTATTTTCTCACCGTGCACGATATCGTCCATTTCGCGCGCAGTCGCCATATCTTATGCCAAGGGCGCGGTTCGGCGGCCAACTCGGTGGTTTGTTATTGTCTCGGCATCACCGAGGTTTCGCCGGCCAACGGCGCCTTATTATTCGAGCGCTTTATCTCGAAGGAGCGCAACGAACCGCCCGATATCGATGTCGATTTCGAGCACGAACGGCGCGAGGAAGTGATTCAATATATCTACAAAAAATACACGCGCGAGCGCGCGGCGCTGGCCGCCACGGTGATTTGTTATCGGCCGCGCAGCGCGGTGCGCGATATCGGCAAAGCGCTCGGCATCGATCCGTTATTTATCGAGCAGTTGCGCAAATCGATGGCGTGGTGGGATCGGCGCGCTGAATTGCAGGAGCAGTTCCGCAAACAGGGGCTGGCGGAAAACTCGCGGCTGGCCGATTTGTTTTTCAGCCTGACGCAACAGATACGCGGCTTTCCGCGCCATCTTTCGCAACACGTCGGCGGCTTTATCATTACCAAAAGCCCGATCAGTACCTTGGTGCCGGTGGAAAATGCCGCCATGCCGGAGCGCACTATTATTCAATGGGACAAGGAGGATATCGAGGCGCTCGGTCTGCTGAAAGTCGATATTCTCGCGCTGGGTATGCTGACCGCCATTCGCAAATGCCTGGCTTTAGTTGCGCAACATTATGACAGCACGCTCACCATGGCGACGATTCCACCGAACGATAAACCAACCTACGATATGCTCTGTCGCGCCGATAGCGTCGGCGTATTTCAGGTCGAATCGCGCGCGCAGATGGCCATGCTGCCGCGCCTGCGGCCGCGCCAATTTTACGATCTGGTGATTCAGGTCGCGATCGTGCGGCCCGGTCCGATTCAGGGCGATATGGTGCATCCGTATTTGCGGCGCCGCCAGGGCTTGGAGCCGGTCACTTACCACAATGCAGCGATAGAAGCCGTATTGAAGCGCACGCTCGGCATTCCGATTTTTCAGGAGCAGGCGATTAAACTGGCGATGGTGGCGGCGGGTTTCAGCGCCGGCAAGGCCGATCAATTGCGGCGCGCGATGGCAAGCTGGGGCAAAAACGGCAACTTCGATCACTTTGAAAAGGAGTTGATCGACGGCATGCTAGAGAGAGGCCATTCGCTCGACTTCGCGCAGCGCCTGTTCAAACAAATGCAAGGCTTCGGCGCCTACGGTTTTCCCGAATCGCACGCCGCCAGTTTTGCATTGCTGGTGTACGTATCGGCCTGGTTGAAATGCCACTATCCGGCGGCCTTTTATTGTGCGTTGTTGAATAGTTTGCCGATGGGACTTTATTCGGCTTCGCAACTGGTGCAGGATGCGCGCCGCCACGCCATAGAAGTGCGCGCCGTCGATGTACGGCACAGCGATATCCAGCACACGCTCGAAAATACCTTAATCGAACGGCAACCGGCGCTGCGTCTGGGGTTGTGCCTGATCGAAAATTTAGGCGCTGCCACTGCCGCGCGCATTAACGCCGCGCGCACGCAACAACCGTTCACCGATATCGCCGACTTGCAGCGGCGCGCGCAGTTGAGCGCGACCCAATTAACGGCGCTGATCGCCGGCGGCGCGGTGGAATCGTTGAGCGGTCATCGCCATCGCGCGCATTGGCAGGCGCTGGCGCTGCCGGCGACAATCCCCTTGAACGCAGCCACGCAGTGCGATTACGACGACCAGGTGCAACTGGCGGCGCCGAGCGAGATAGAAAATATCGTCGCCGATCACAACAGCATCGGCCTGACGCTGCGGCGCCATCCGCTGGCGTTGCTGCGCGAGCATTTCGCATTATTTCGGTGCTGTAAAAAACAAACCGAACTGGCGGCCTTAAACCAGGGCCGCTTCGTGCGCGTGGCCGGACTCGTCACCGGCCGGCAGCGGCCCGGCACCCAAAGCGGCGTTATTTTTGTTACTCTCGAAGATGAAACCGGCAATATCAATGTGGTGGTGTGGAAGGATGTGCAGTTGCGCTATCGAGAGGCGCTGCTGAAAGCAAAAATACTACTGATCAAAGGCGTATTGGAGACCGACGGTGCGGTCGTGCACGTGTTGGCCGGCGAGCTGATCGACTGTACTCACTATTTGCAAACCTTGGAGGTGCACTCGCGCGATTTTCATTGAGTCGCGCTGCGCATAAATAAAGTTGCACGCGAATAACCGCCGATCGAACCGCAATTAAATTTTCAACAACTTAATTCGAGTAGCGCGATGCCGCAATGGTTGCACAATTGGATAGTCGATGGATTACCACACTCGCCGCGCCTCTGGCTCGATCTCATAACGATAATCTTTGTGGTGTTATTGAGCGGACGCTTAACGCGCTATAAATGGCTGTTTATTATCTTCGTGCTGCCAGGAACCATCGCGCATGAATTATCGCACTGGTCGATGGCCCTAATCTTTGGCGGTCGGCCGCAACCGCCGTCGCTATGGCCCCAAACCGAAGGCCAACGCTGGACGCTGGGGCACGTCGTTATCCGCAATCCGCGCTGGTACAACCTGTCGCAAATCGCCTTGGCGCCATTGTTATTGCTGCCGCTCGCGACGGTTGCCTATTGGCATTGGCTACGCTTTTATCCACTGATAGCCTGGCGGCACTGGTTGGGGCTATATTGCATCGCGATGTTAGTGCGCAGTTCGATACCCTCGCCCGAGGACTTTCGTCTGCTGCTGCGTTATCGACTAGTGCTGCTGGTACTCGGCGGTCTAGGCCTCGGCCTACTTATCGCGCTGCGAAAATAATCCGGCGCGTTATACTGGTCCAATCGCCGACCCTAATCGCCGACCCCAATTGCCGACGTAGGCTGCGCGCTCACTCAATACAACCGAGCCCCTTCAATACAACCGAGCCCTTTCAATACAACCGAGTACTAACGATGCCCGAACTCGATGAGCCACTACTTCAAAGTGAACTCGAAGAACCCTTATCACAGACCGAACTCGATGAACTCGACGAATTGTTGCTGCAGTTTGCCGAGCAACACGAAGCCAATACCGGCGAGGATTTGGACAGCATTTTATCGGCATCCGAGCTCGACGGCTTTATGACCGCAGTAATTAGTGGGCCGGAGGAAATCGAAACGGCCGAATGGTTCGCGGCGATGTTCAGCGGCGAGCCGCCGGATTTCGAGGCCGATGTCAAAGTACAGTATTTATTTACGCTGCTGATGCGTCACTTAAACAGCATCGCCGAATTGTTGGACGAGGACGTCGAACAATTCGAACCGATGTTCGGCTATCGCGAGGTCGACGGCGTCGATGTCGAAATGCCGGACGAGTGGTGCATGGGTTATCTGCGCGGCATCTCGCTGCGCGCCGAATTGTGGGAGCCGCTGTGGGACGATCAACCCGAAGCGCTGACCACTATCGCCTTATTCGGCACGCCCGAGGGCTGGGACGAGTTGGAAAAGCTCGACGAGGAAACTCAAACCGGCTTTCGCGAAACGCTGCCGGCGATGGTGCGCACCATCTACGGATACTGGCAAACACTGCGCAACACGCCGGGCCCGCACCGCCGCGACGAACCGAAAATCGGTCGCAACGAACCGTGCCCGTGCGGCAGTGGAAAAAAATACAAGCAATGCTGCCTGCATTAATCGGCCGGTGCTCAAGCCAACAGTAGTGCTATGATCCAAAAACAATAACCGCCAGGGAGTACCCACTATGTTAGGAAACCTATCGCCATTTCTACTGCACTGGATCATCATGTCGCTATCGCTGTGGGTGGCTAGTTATGTATTTAGCGGTTTGAAATTCGCCGACACCTCTTCGCTGATTATCTCCGCCTTACTGCTCGGCTTTGCCAATGCCATCGTTAGACCGTTGCTAGTACTTTTTACGCTGCCGCTAACCTTGGTCACCTTCGGCTTCTTTCTGCTGGTAATCAACGCGCTGATGATCCTGCTGGTATCGGCGGTCGTGCGCGGCTTTACGGTCTCGGGTTTTTGGACGGCATTTTTTGCCAGTATTTTTATTTCCGTGCTCAGCTTCTTGATCGGCTGGTTTCTGATCGGCGGCAAAGGTTTTCGATAAATCCGCAACGGCTAATTGCGGCACAACGTATTACCGCAGAGTTTAGCTGCACCATCTCGACTTATGCGGCGGCGCCTGCCGCCCGTAGGTATTGATTAGACACCTCCCGCACGAGTTAAGAGCCGTCATCTAATTTTCGCCGAAAATCCCGTAACGGCTTGGTGACGCGCCAGGATTTACTGGTGAATACTTTTTCCATTTCGCCTTGAAGAGAGGAGACTTCTTGGTTCAACCGGCAGACCTCTTGGTTCAACCGGCAGACCTCTTGATCGCGCGCACCTAGAAGCAGATTTTTTTCGCCCATCTCGTGCCCGGCCGCTGCCAGTTGGTGCTCGTACTGCTGGACGCGACCTTGCAGCGTGGCGTTATGCTCCCATCCTTCGCGCAACATATTTTCCGATTTCCGAAGCCTTTCAATCCACGCTAGCCGATCCTCATTGGCGAGCAGGAACATCCGGCTCACGGATGCCGAGTAAGCGGATGGCTCTATCGCCCCTTCGCGCAAAATCGCCGCAAAACTCGCCCGCACAAAACCATAGACTTTTATAAACTCCGTCGACTCATCAACAACCTCGACTCGCTCAGCCAGCATAATTTGCCGATGAATCTCTTCCGCGCCCGAAAACAAATCTTGCAGAGTTTCAAAAAAACAAATTCTTTCCGAGGATTTAAAGAATCCGGTCATTTTAATCAGCTTTGCATTGCCGAACGTAAAATGGGGAATCCGATAGGCGCTGGCAATAATGTTGCCGTGCAGACTAGTGCCGATAAAGGCTCTCGAACCGGCAACAACCGCCACTTTATGTATAATTGAAATGGCGCCATCCCGCCGGGACTCGCTATTACTTACATATAGAAAATCAAATTCTTCGGCAATCCTGCCTAGAACTTCATTGTCGCCCAGACATCGACCGATCTCGAGCAACACAATCTGCAAGCCAGTCCTGCGTCGTAGATCGAGCAAGTATTCGCCGATGCCGGAATAGTCCGCAAAGAACGTCGCACGCACCTGAAAGCAAATATAACCGCGACTTAGATACTCATCGGGGATAATAGTCTTAAGCTTAGAGCGCAACTCCGCGATAGTAAAAACACCGGCAATAGCATTAACAATATCCGGGACAACCTCGACCCCCATAGCTTCGGGCATCAATCCGGCGATCATATCGGCCGATTTTCTATCGCGTGAACTCGCCTTCAAGAGTCGCTGAAAGCTATTGCGCAAATACATTTCAAATGCATCGGACAATGGGAACGGCGCACCCGGAGACAGCAATATCAACCTTTTTTTCGCACAATCCACCGGGGAAAGTAACTGCGGATAAGAGAAACGATCGGTTGAGTGCCCATATATTTCCCGCAGCGCATCGTCGTCCTCGCGGATAATATCGCCACCGCCGATAAAAATCAGATCGTATGCGACACTCTGGTCCATCGCCGCAAATGCCGCAACCGGGTGACATTCGAGCTGGTCTAGATAAATCGTTGCGGCCGGCGCCCCCTTCAAGCCGAAAAAATCGCATTCGATTTTTATTTGCAGCTCGGCCGCCAACTTGTGCAGCAATCGATCGAATACCACGGGAAACAATAAATCGCCTAAGTTGTCGAGATCAAACGTCCCGAACTGAGCTACTCTCAAACACTTCATTAAAAATATACTCTACCACATCGTCGACTTTGCACCGGGCTGGTGGAAAATCACATTGACACTGCGTCTCGACGCCACAAGATTTTCCCGCAACTCCGGCACAGCATGCCAAGATCGATCCGAGCGAACCAAAATAGCAACATTGCCGATAATTGGCGGAATGACGGCGGCGGCATCCTCGATATTCTTTGAGCGCAAAATATGCAGAGCCCCTCCCTGATTAACGCTCCAATCCGCATTAAAATAAAATACAGCCGTTGCAATCTTCTCCCTAAGATCGAGATGCGGCCCTAGATGCGCACCCGTTGAATATTCCGTGACATTAACTTCGAGCAGCGCCTCGGAGAGATCCCTCTGAACCAACGCACCGAACATTCTTCTGAAATCGGCGGATATAACTTCATCGGCAAATCGCTGCCAGCAGGCGCTCAACCGCTCTCGGTTAGTTACCTCATCGGCGCCCATATGCACTAAAGAGCGCGCACGATAGAGGTAATCCTTTTCGCCGTCGTAACCGGCGACTTCCTTAAAATTATCGACCGGAAAGCCGGCGACCATATCCGCGGCATAATCGGCGGAAAAAACATTTTGCGCAAACCCCCACTGATAAGGCTCCTGCCGCATAATATCGGCAGAAAATGCATTGTAATTTAGTAGATTTCCCATAATTAAAAATCCGTCATCCTGCGACTAATCGAGATTAACAACGTTCATTTCCGGAAACAAATAGACCTTCGAGCGAGTTTTCACATCGCCAGCATTATTGATTCGAAAAACAACGGCATCATTTACCGCATCGTAATAGGTAGTGGGAGACTCCGTCGCTGGCGATGCAACTTGCACAAATATCGAGTATTCGCCCTCGAGTAGAGGTAAATTAATACGGCACTCCACAAGATAACCTCCTCCACTCTCGGTTTGCAGATACGGCGTGTCCGTGGTGCGAAAGCTGGCGCCGGTGATATTATTTTTTTTATCGTCCAATATTTGAACCACCACGGAAACCAATTTTGAGCACTGTGCATGCAGATAAATATTTATCTTCACCTCTTCATTAAACTCAACAGCAGTGGTAGACCGCCCCGCCGAGTCCAACAGTTCCGCATTAATAATTTTAACTTCTCCAGTTCCGTACCTGAACTGATCTACCCGCCGCCCAAAAGCTAATATTTCTTCAGCCGATATCCGACTGCTTTTCGCTACATTTTCCGCAAGCGGTTCGCTCGGCAAGATCACCGACTGCTGATTTTCTTCCGTACGCATGAGCTTTACGAACTGATTCACTATATTTGATGCCGGACCCACGCGGACCGGAGCATTACGCTCCAACCATACCGCTCTGGCGCATAGGCTTTTAATGCTTGCCATGTCATGGCTGACAAATAAAATACTCGCGCCTCTCTCCTGTAGTCTCTTGATAGCGGTCATGCATTTGGCTTTAAAATTCATATCGCCAACTGCGAGCGCCTCGTCGACAATAAAAATATCTGGCTCCGCCATGATATTTAACGCAAACGCCAATCGAACCAGCATGCCGCTGGAATAAGTTTTAACCGGCTCATCGATGAACCGACCTATGTCGGCAAAAGCGGCGATTGCATCGTAGCGCTCATCGAGTTCTTGCCGGCCCATGCCAAATACGGCACCATTAAAGTAGACATTTTCTCTGCCGGTAAACTCTGGATTAAAGCCGGCCCCCAATTCCAGCAGAGCCGTGATCCGACCATTGGTTTGCACGGTGCCGCTAGTGGGATGTAATGTGCCGCAAATAAGCTGCAGTAACGTAGATTTACCGCTGCCATTGCGACCGATAATACCGACCGTCTCGCCTCGCTCTACCGTAAACGAAACATCTCTCAATGCCCAGAATTCGCTGAAATAGCGCTTGTGATCGCGCGCGAGCATTTGCAGCAAACGCTCGTGCGATTTCGCAAAAATCTGATAACACTTGCCTAGATTTTCAACTTTTATAGCGGTCTCAGAGGACATTATTTAACCTGGCTCCCAGCCGTATGGTTCCACGAGCGCCAGCTTGCCGACAGCGCCAGCGATAAAGCCTATGGCTAGCGAATTGAATAACTTCGATATGACAATCGCTAAAGCCGGCGAATACTCAAAAGAGTTTCCAGAATAAATTTCTTAGCGAAAGGAAGTCAGGATACCCGGTGTTAAGCCCACAGGGAAGCGCACTACAAATAGTTCCTTTTTTTTGCAGTATTCTATGCTGCAAAATTCGACTCGTGCTTGATTTTATTGGCGCGAGATCGGCGCCGATTGCGCAGGATCCACGCTTGCGGCTTCATGGCTGCGAAATCGCGGGAGCACTCGAATCCGGCTCTCGATAGCCGTCCGTTAACGTATTCAGGAATGCCACCACGTCGGCGATCTGCGCGTCGTCCCACGCGGGTTTCTCTCCCGCTTTGCGGGTGAGCGGCTCATCAATGGTATCGACATTGTTGCGATAGGATTCTGGTAAATCGTTGAACTTATCGATAACACCGCCCTTTTTTCGTGGGTACCAGCGCTGCGGATGCGTATCGCGCTGCACATAAAAACGCACGGCATCTTCCAATGTATGGAAATAACCATTGTGAAAAAATGCGCCGCGCCGCGCGCTATTGCGCAAGGTCGGCGTTTTAAACATGCCGCAGAACATGGTATTTTCGCGATCGCCGGCCTTCGATCCGCATAGACCCAGGTCGTAATAATGCGGATCGGCATTGGCGGGAATTTCCAAATTGCGCGGCACGCCGATCACTTCGAATTGATAGTTGGTAAACAATGGATGACTGCCATTGGCGCCGGGCGCGCTCGGATGACAGAAGGCACAGTTACCGCTCTTTGGATCGTTGAATAGATCCAAGCCGCGCTTTTCCTGTGCACTGAGCTGCACTTTCTTATCCAGATACGCGTCGTATTTACTCGTGTACGGATGAAAGCTTTTATCCTCCAGCTCGAAACGTTCGATGGCGTGCGCAGCCTGCTGAAATGCCCGCGCCGGATTGTTAAAAATAGTTTCGCCAAACACGCGGCGGAATTCATTCGCATAACCGGCGCCGGCCAATTTAATTACCACCGCCTCGATACTGATGTTGCCCATTTCGTTGGGATCGAGCAGTGGAATAGCGGCCTGTTCGTGCAAACTGTCGACGCGACCATCCCAGGTGAAGCCACCGAATGGCGGATGCGCCTCGCTATTCTGCTCGCGCGGATCGGTCGCGATCTCGCGAAACCAACGCGGCGTGCGATTCAGCACATACGCCAGTGCCGGCACCGCGCGCTTGCCCGCCCGGTCGAGATTAGGACCGCCGAGCTGTACCGCCAGCTTATTTGGCGGGCCATACGCGAACTCGGGGCTGTGACAACTGGCGCAGGACATGCGCCCTGAAATCGATAAGCTCGGATCGAAAAACATTTGCTTGCCGAGCGCCGCGACGGCGGGAGCAAGAGTATCGCTGGCTGCGCTTGGCGCGGGCGCAAGCTTGGCCGGTGGGGAATCGACCTTACTGCACGCCGCGAGTTGCGTGGCGATACACAAAACACCGCAGAGCCACGCTAATGATAGCGTCGACCGAGCTTTCGGGAAATGCCGGTTCCGGATAGGAAAAAGCCTCTTCCCGCTTACCGGGAAGAGGCCTTTCCGACTACTTGTTGGCACACTAAACGTCATTGGTTAGTGAATACATCCCCGCCAAAAGGTACCAGACCCGCTTGACCCGCGTAGCCGAGATAACCATTGGTTTTGAAAATATTCTCCAGACTTTTCAGCAGCGAGTAATGATTGTACGGTGTATTGGTTACCGTGCCCGGTTTGATGAAGGGCGATAACAATACCGCGCCGGTATTGTCGCCGCCGATGCCGTTGATATCGATCGCGCCAAACAGCGAACCCGGTCTATCGACGTTGGGGCCAACCTGTTCGTTACAACAATGCGCGCCGGTAAAGGTGAGTTTGCCGTCCACCACCGTGTAATTACCCTCGTCGAAATTGATAATCAACAAACCGTCTTGTTTATACGCGGGCGACGCCATGATAATCGGCACCCATTTTTTCAGGAACTCGTCCGCCGATACCAGACCGCCCGGATCGCCGTTGGCGCAATGCGTATCGTGGCCATCGTTGCAAAGATTGGGCGTAATGAAGTTGAAATTCGCGGTGGTATCGAGCGCCTGCAAATCGTTTTGCAAGGCATTTAAATTGACGACATTGGTGGCGCAATCCGGCGAGTCGATAATCGAATGAAAATACATGAAGGGGTTGTGACGCGTCGCGTATTGATCGCCGAGCGGTACTTCGGCGCTGGGCGCCTGCGCGGCTTGCGTACCGTCTGGACCGTTCAACACAGGGTGGCCGCAGGTGGCCGACTCGCGCGCCGGATCGTTGCCCATATCCTCCATGTAACCTTTCCAGCTCAAGCCGACTTCCTTCAATTGATCCGGTAGCGTTTTGATGCTGGCCGGATAGACGCAGCCGGTGCCGATCGGCAGGCCATCCTCCGTCGTGCCCGTCATGGCGAAGTCCTGATAGGTAAAACAGTCGGAGCCGGTTTCGTTGGTCGCCGGCTGACCGCTGATCATCGAGATATAGTTGTCGAGGCTGACGTGCCCGGTACCGTAATACTGACTCAACAACGCTCCCTGACTGACCAATGTCTGCGAAAGATACGGCGCCGGCGAGCTGGCGCTGAAAGTTTCATCGTAATTTTTATTTTCCAGCGTAATGATAAATACGTGCTTGATGGCAGTGGCTTTCGCTGGCGGCGTATCGTGTTTGCTACTGCTGCTACCGCCGCAGGATATCAATACCGAGCCGAGTCCAAGTCCTGCCAATAGCGGGACGAGCATGTGTAATTTGAGGTTTTTCATAGAGTAACCTTCGCTGAAGTGAGGCGTTTATCGCTTAGATAAATATTAGTCAGACAATGAACAACGGCACGCTTGCTTCCCGCACCGCGCTCTGTTTATATGAAATCTGTTACAGGTTATCTAGTATCTGCTACAAACTGACCGATGGCTGCAACTTGCCGAATCTGCCACAGCGCAGAATCTACTACAACGTAGCAGAACAGACAAGTATACTTTCCCCACCTTCCACTACTCGGCACCCACAACCGGAGGCGCAGTGGCTCTCGACTTATCCAAACCCGAGTTTTCGGTGCTCAGCATATTATGGAAACAGCAACCCTTATCCGTGCGCGAAGTACACGATCGCCTGAGCGATGGCTGGGCCTACACTACGACCAAAACCGTAATGGACCGGATGGCGGAAAAAAAGCTGCTCGAACGCGATACCGTGCATGGCGTTATCGTCTATCGCGCCAAGGTCGAGCGTACCGAAGGAGTGGTGCAGTGGGTACGGTTCATTGCCGAAAGAATTTTTGAAATAGATGCGGACGAGGTGGTCAGCCTATTTGCCAAGCGCAACACCTATAGCGCAAAAGAAATCGCCGCGCTGCGTAAACTCATCCGCCAAGCCGAGGCCGCCGACCACAAATCCGAAAAAAATAGCTCGCGCTAGGTCATTGCGACATGTGGATTTTCTATCTGGAAAATTATAGCTATGTTGCACTGGCGTTTAGTCAGCGACAGACGCTGTTGTCGCTGCTCGGCTTTATCGTCATATCGATACTGAGCTGGTGCTGGCGCCATGCATCGGTGCGCTCGCTATTGCCAGCTTGGCTGTTTTTTTGGGTTTGGATGCTGCCGCTATCTTTACTCGCATCGCCGACAGCCTTGAATAGCGGACTATTGAACGGCATCCTGCTCGGTGTAAGAGAGCATGTACAGCTGTGGCTACCGCTGCAAATTCTGGCGCCGTGCGGCCTTCCCTACGTCGAACGCCTCAGCGACAATTTCACGCTGCTGCCGCTGCTATCGTGGAACAAGCTCATTCTCGGATTATGGATTTTACTGGCGGCCGGCAAAGCGCTCGGTATGCTGAACCAGCGCCGACGATTATCCGGGATCGCTAAAGGCGCTCGGCTTATTACCGAGCCGCAATTGTTGGCGGCGGTGGAAAAGTGGCGGCGCCGCTACCGACTGCGACGCTCGGTCGCCCTGCGCAGCTCCGACGAAAGTCAGCAGGCTTTTACCATCGGCGTGTTGCGGCCGCTGGTTTTTTTACCGGAGCATTTACTGCAAGCATTGAGCGATACGGACCTCGATGCGATTCTGGGCCACGAGTTGGCGCATATCAAACGCTGCGACGACTTGTTCGTATGCTTTCAGCTGATTTCCAAAAGCTTATTGTTTTTCAATCCACTGGTATGGTTTAGCGGTCGGCGAATCACTTCTTTGCGCGAGCGCTGCTGCGATTTGCTGGCGATTCGGGCCAGCGATTTAGCGCCGCAATCCTACGCGGAAAGTCTGCTGCGCGTCGCGGAGCTGCACAATGCATCCGGCTTCGATAGCGAGGTAGCGGCAGGGCTCACGTCATCCGCACTGACTAAGCGCGTGCACTATGTATTGAGTCCGCATAAAAATAATTTTACCTGGCTGCCACTAATCGCCGCCATGATGATTTTGCCCCTACTAAACCTAGCGTTGATGCCGGATATTGCCGGCATCGATACCATCCGCGACGATGAAGCAAAAGCATTACTGACCGAACTGCATGCGCTACCGCCTATGCCGCGCGCAACCATCGTGGAAAACTTCATCGGCGACACCCATGCGACCTGCGCGCTGCCACAGCGCGCGCGCTACCATCCGGGTATCGATTTTGTACCCGGCAGTACCGGCGATCGCAGTGTCCGCGCGATAGCCGACGGTGAAATTAGCGCGGTTATCCATTCCTCGGCCTATTTCGGCGCGCTGTTGCAAATCAATCATGCGAACGGCGTGACGTCCACCTACGTGCACCTGGGCGATACGCATGTGCAACGCGGCGAGCATATTTATGCGGGGCAGCAAATCGGCACGGTCGACGGCGATCACTTACATTTGGAGTTGCGCAAGGGCGGACGGATAATAAACCCATCCGTGCTGTAATCCGACAACTTCACTAATTGCGGCGTCGCGGTGCCAATACACTTAACGGCCCGCTAGCCGCCACAATCAGCTCCTCCGATAGCCACTGCTGAATGAATCCGGCAATCGATATCGGCACCTGTTCCGATACAACGGTTTCGCTTAACCGTTCGCATACTTCCGCAAAGCTGGAGCCGGCGTAAAATGCATCGAGCGCCCGCAACTCGTTTTCCGCAAGTGGCCGGAATAACAAGCGCAGCTGCTGTCGCCATACAATCCATGGCCGCGCGTCGGTCTCGCTTACAAATGCCGGCGGTTGCCGCTCGGCGTTCAACGCGGCCCACAGCGCCGGGGCATTGCCGAACAAAGTCAACCGCTGCAACGATGGATGGAAACGCAACTGCAACGCAGGCCAAGCTGTCGCATCGACACGTCGCAAATCGTCGATACTCAACGGGTCGACATCGGCGGCATCGAAAGCGTTACACAATGCCCATTCGAATTGCGCCAGCTCGTAAATGTCCCGATGGGCGCTGTACGGTGCCCGGCGACATAAAAAATCGCACAGATGGCCACCGAGATAGCGCAGCGAAAAGTGTTGGGACGGATATTCTTCGATATATAAATGGATCAAAGACTCGAATTCATCGTCGCCGAGATATGCCTTTAACCCGCTGAAATCGGCCGACATCGCCTCCACGCAACGAGTGCGATAGGCATTCGCATAAATCGCTACGCGAGTGGCGCGGGGTACCAGCTCGGTGGCAACGATAAAATCATCAGCGGCCTGCTCCGGCTGCAATAATAAATTCTGCACCGCGCGCTGCAAGTCGGCTAAAGAGATAGCACTCATACTATTTTCCAGCCTCGGCAACTTTGTACGCGGAAGGCCCCTGCAGCGATGCATGCCGCTCTGCCAAAGCCCCCGCTCCCAACTCGCGGGCTTGCGCCAGCTCAGCCAATAACTCAGCTAGCGGCGGGATATTATCGTCGCGCTCGATCATGGTCGACACCGGACCGAACAACCGCAATGCCTCTTCATACAACCGCCATACCGGCTCGATCACCGACTGATCGTGCGTATCGATCAGATAGTCGCCGCGATTTAAATGGCCGGCCAAATGCAATTGCTGCACGCGATCGCAGGGTAAATTTTGCAGATAAGTCGACGCGTCGAACTCATGATTAAATGCGCTGACATAAATGTTATTGATATCGACCAGCAACAAACAATCGGCCTGCCGGGCCAGTTCGCGCAGAAATTCCCACTCCGATATCGTCGAGTGCGCATATTGAAAATAACTCGATACATTCTCCAATAGAATTTTTTGCCCCAGAAAATCCTGCACTTGGCGCACGCGCGCAACCAAGTGCCGCAGCGCCTCCTCGGTAAATGGCAACGGTAGCAGATCGTGCATATTGGTACCGTCGACGCCGGTCCAGCATAGATGATCGGATATCCAGGCCGGCTCGATACGAGCCGCCAATTTTTTCACGCGCTGCAAATAATCGAGATTCAACGGATCGGCGCCACCGATCGACAATGACACGCCATGCATAACCAACGAATAATCGGCGCGGACGCGCTCCAGATAATGCAGCGGCTTGCCGCCATCGACCAAATAGTTTTCGGTGAGTATTTCGAACCAATCGACGGCAGGCTTTTCCTGCAGAATCATTTCGTAATGCTGGCGACGCAAACCCAGTCCGTAACCGAGGTATGGTGGCCGCAATGTGGAGCTCATCTCGCGATCCTTTAAAAAATATTCGGCCTCTCCCCCCCAAAGCCCATATGCCTCAAGGAGAGAATACCTATTTTATAGCATCCAACCAGCTAAACAGACACCGATCATTACAGCGCGATGGTTGCACCGCTGTCCCGGACCGTGTGTCGCCAAGGACGGCGACACCCGAGCCCCCTGCTACTTGAGACCAGCAGGGGGATGTACGTCTTTGCGTGTCTGGGACAGCGGTGCAACCATTGCGCGAATCGGTACAGCACTCATTTTGTCAGGGCAATATTACTCGATAACTTTGCCGCCGCGCTTATCGCACTCGGCCTTGGTGACAGCTTTAAAGCCATGGCCTTTACAGGAGTTTTGCCCCTTGCAGGAATTTTCCGCAGTCTTGCAATCGGAAGTTCCTTTGCAGGAGTTAATACCGCCGCAGTGCACTTTAGCCTCTTCGGCATGAACACCCGTCGTCAGAGTCAAACCACCGGCAAATAATGCAGCAGTTGCTGCAGCCAGCATTAGAGATTGCGTTTTTTTCGTATTCATAATTTAATTCTCCAGGTTAAAAAAGGTTGGTTCACTAACATAAATACTGCTCAAGGCTAAAGTAAAAAACGAAGCTCCCTTTAAATTGGCATCGATAGCGATGCCGGTATAACCGCGCCTCCTGCGTCGGCACAATCGTTATGGCATCGAAAAATAATCAAATGCCACTCGAAACACTTAATGAGAGCCCGTCAGTGAGAATGAAAGGACCGGCGAATAAAATGGTCGATCGAAAAACTTCCGGGACCGCGCGCGACAATTAACAACAGTGCCGCCGCCCATAACAAATGATCGGGATAGTTGGCCGGGTAGACGAATAATTGAATGACCGCTGTCATCAGCAGCAAGCCCAATGCACTGAACCGCGAGGCTAAGCCGATCAACAACAGGACTGAAAATAAATGCTCTTGAATGGTGGCCATATAAGCTGCCACCTCGGGTGGCAGTAGCGGCACGCGATACTCTTCGCGAAATAAATCCAGTGTGGTTTCGGTAATCCGCCAGCCGTCGACCTTGGTCTCGCCCGAGCGCCAGAACACATCGGCGGCGGCCAGCCGAGCCACCAGCGCCAGCACGCTATAGGGTATCGCCTCGAAGGTATCGATAATGGATTGAATTAGCTTTCTGAGCTGCATCGCCAAGCGCCTTGAAAAGAGTCGTTTTTGTTTATCTGCAACGCTATCCAATCTACCGCTGATCGGTCACGCCGCAGTCGCCGACTTCTCACATTTCTATCACAGCGCGATGTAATTAAATAATAACTTGCAGTCTTATAGGTGTGGCTAACAAATTCCAACTCGCGCTACGTCGACAGCAATTCTTGGATAAATACCCCACAACCGAATAATTATTCGTTCGAACCCGGCGCGGGCGCTGACAAGATCGGCAACACGAATCGAAAGCAGGTACCGCGCCCAACATCGCTGGATACGACAATATGGCCGCCGTGCAATTCTACCGCACGCTTAGCGATCGCCAGGCCCAGGCCGGCGCCGCCGGATTGTTCATTGCGGCTTTTATCGACGCGATAGAATCGATCGAATACATAGGGCAGGTCGGCCGCCGGGATACCCTTGCCGGTATCGAACACTTCGACCGCGATAGTGTTGTTAGCCTGCTGCGCTTGCACTCGGACCGTGACGCTGCCGCCAGCTCCGGTATGACACAGCGCATTTTCCAATAGATTTTCAAATACGCGCTCGAGCAGCGCAATATCGCCCGCAATAAACGGCGCATCGCGCGCGATATCGGCAACCAGCCGAATATTTTTTTGTTGCGCGACCAGAGCGAATTTTTGCACCACATCCTGCGCCAGCTCGGCCAGCTGAAAGGGTTCGGCATTTAAACTGGCATCGGCCGCCTCCAACTTGGTCAATTCGAATAATTCGGCGACCAAAACACTTAAACGTTCGCTTTGCTTAACGGCGACTTGCAGATAGTTATTGCGCTCGACTGGCGCCAGGGTTGCATCCTTGAGCAGCAAGGTTTCCAGATAACCGCGCAGCGCCGCCAATGGTGTGCGCAAATCGTGCGACACATTGGCGATCAATTCGCGGCGCGCGCTATCGGTATTTTTCAGTTCGCGCAACTGCGCGTTGATCTCGCCAACCATTGCGTTATACGCCTTGCCGAGCCGATCGATTTCATCGCCCGGGCGCTCGATCGCGGCAAAATGCGCCACCGGCTCTAAAAACTTGCCGCGCTCGAACGTTTGCATGGCCTGCGCCAACAGCCGCAGCCAGCGCGTCAAAAACAAGGTGCTGCCCAGGCCCAAAAGCAACACCGCCAACATGCCGACCGCCATCAGCCATAAACCCTGGCGCATCATAAAGCCCACCTCCAGACGCTGCGCTACAGCATCGTAGCTGTGGCTGCCCAATACGACATAGAGATAACCTTTATCGGCGCGTTCGGGGTCGATCGGTGCGGCGGAAAACACCTTTTTGCCCATTGCATGCGCCGGGTCTTCGCCGTACAACGGAAACATCGCATCGCCCTGCACGAATTTTCGAATCGGCTCCAGCGCCACATGCGTAGTGTCTTTTGCAACGCCGCCGGTAGTGGAGGCCCGCACGCGACCCTCGCCGTCCAGTAAATACAATTCGATATTCGGATTGATCGCCATAAACTGATCGAACTGTCGCTGCAACTGCTCGGGCATCTCCGCCCAGCCCATCTCCTTACTGAGAAACCGCTGCAACAGCGTACTCGCCAGATCTTTATTCAACGCCTGACTGACCGCGCCGCGATACATATCGAAGCTATACATCTGAATATAAAAAAACAGCACGCCCATGCCGCACAATAGCGCGGCGATCAGCAGCATTAACTTGCCTTGCAGCGTACGCAACATCGCTAAACTCCGGCCGACCGTTCGGCAAATTTGTAGCCGACGCCCCACACCGTAAGGACATATTCGGGATTGGCGGGATCCGCCTCGATTTTGGCGCGCAAGCGATTCATGTGCGAATTGACGGTATGCTCGTAGCCGCTATGACTATAGCCCCAGACCTGATCGAGCAACTGCGCGCGCGTGTAAACGCGACCGGGATTTTGGGCGAGATGCAGCAATAAATCGAATTCTTTGGCCGTGAGTTCCACTGGATCGCCGCGCAGGATAGCCAGCCGCCGCTCGACATCGATGCTGAGTTCGCCGTGAACCAATAACTGCTGCGATTTGGTGGCACGCGCGGCGATGGCGTCGACGCGTCGAAAAATGGCTTTCACTCGCGCCATCAATTCCATGATGCTGAATGGCTTGGTCAGATAATCGTCCGCCCCCATTTCCAGACCAAGCACTCGATCGAGCTCGGAGGATTTCGAAGTCAGCATCAGTATCGGCGTGTAATTGGCTTTCGCCCGCAGATTGCGACAGATTTCCAGCCCCCCCAAACCGGGCAGCATCAAATCGAGGATAATTAAATCGTAACTCTTCGCCTCCGCCTCGGCTAAACCGGCGATGCCGTCGAATGCTAATTTAACCTGGCAATCGTTATCCTTGAGATGCACCCGCACCAGATTGGCGATATCTTGTTGATCCTCGATCACCAATACACTGCGCTTCTGCATTCTCTGCTCCACCATCGCCGGTTGTAAGAATATATATTTAGATCGATAAACCTTTCATCACATGGTTTGGGAACCTCTGAAAAGCGTAGCGAGCGCAGCAAAGACAAGGCAAAAACGCGCGAAAAACCGCAGTTTATACGTAATAAATGAGGATTTTAAGCGCGTTTTTAACGCCGTATTTGCCAGCGTAGCAGTTTTTCGGAGATTCCCTAGCGGGCGCCATCGGGTTTCGCAGGCATATCGGCACGCGCTAATGCGTTAAAGGATTCGCGGCCGATAGGCTCTATCGATACATCCTGCCCCGCGCGATGAATAAGTAAATAGTCCGCACCCTCATCGAGATTTACGCTGTCGTCGCCTGCCCAGTCGGGCTGATTGACCTGCCAGATTCGCAACACCGGAAACGACGAATGCAACAAATATTGCGCATCGACATCATCCGCCTCGATCGTCGCGCACTCAATAGCCCTCTCCAACTTTGCGACATCCGTTAAATAAGGCAAGTCTTGCGCGGGCTGGAACGCATGCAAGAACACTGCGAACTCAGCGCCGTAGTCTTGCAGATTAGCCGAGCGCGAAGGATGCGCATCGATAAAACAATTCGCGGCGTAGGTAAAAAATTCGGCTCCGACCAAGCGCTCGACCACCGGATAGGTCGCTCGCAACGCACTGCGCAGATTACTGCGCCAATTATTGCGATGCACCGCCAAGCCGCGCGCATCCAACTCGGAGCGCGGCGACGCGGCATTTACCGTCGCATCGATAAATGCTTGCTGCAATTCATAGAGCGAGGGTGGGATCATCGCCGCCCTCGACACAAGCTGTTCGCAGACGGTCCGCCTTGCGACTCTCTTCGAGCAATAGCTCCAAACCGGGTAACTCCGTATCCCATTCGATCAATGTCGGCCGCGCACCGAAGCGCCGCATCGCGCACGCATACAACGACCACACCACAGGATCGACCGGCCGACTGTGCGTATCGATCAGCAAGTCATCGCGGCGGCTGAAGCCGGCAAGATGTATCTCCTGTATCGCCGTCGCGTCGATCCGAGCCAAATACTCCTGCGGGTCGAAATGCAGATTGGTGGCACTGACGTAAACATTATTTACATCGAGCAAAATTCCACATTCGGTTCTTTGCACGAGCGCATTCATGAACTCCCATTCGGGAATCGTAGAGTGCGCAAACGTCAAATAGCACGAAGGATTTTCGATGAGAATGGCTCGCCCCAAAAAGTCCTGCGTCGCGCGAATATTGTCGGCGACTATCGATAACGCCTCCTCGGTGTACGGCAGCGGCAATAAGTCGTTTACGTAGATACCATCGATACCGACCCATGCCAAATGATCCGAGACCCAACGGGGCGCAAAGCGATCGACCAGCAACTTTAATTGCTTAAGGTGGCTTTGCCGCACCGGTTCCGCCGAGCCCAACGATAAGCCGATGCCGTGCAAGCTCAGCGCATAGTCGGCGCATACGCGCTCCAGGATGCGCCGCGGCTGACCGCCGATTTCGCTGTCGGCAGTGCCGAAAAAATTTTCGCTGTGGACTTCGACGAAATCCAGGCGCGGTTGTTGTTGAAAAAAACTGCGGTAATGCGGCGCGCGCAGACCGATGCCGCTGCGCATCGATGCGGATCGCATCGCAACCGAGCCGGGCAACAGGTCTGCGCTCATTTTTCGCCTTACGCCGCGCGGGGATTTATTTTTTCGCAACCACCGTGCCGCCGATTATTTTTTCGCAGGTACCCTTCGGTACGTATATCCACGCGTCTTTTTGCGCATCGACCTTAACCTGTCCGGCACAGGAATTAGCTGCGGTCGCGCAATCGTTCTTGCCGGCTTTCACCACGCCCGCGCACTTCTCATTGTCGGCGGCGAATACCGGACTAGCAATGACACAGCCCAGAACGACAGCGCCGGTTAATACCGATACGGCTTTGCGATTTGAATTTTTCATCAGTTGCTCCTCGATCCACGGTTGACTACGGCCACGGCGCTGCTTGCGCTGCGGTGAGGTAATTTATCCCAGATAGAGATCACATAACACGTGCGGATTGTTCACGTATTTATCACGGCGCGTCTTGCAGGAGAGAAGGCGGGGAAAAAATTAGCGCTTCCAGGCATTAAGGGCTCCCGAAGGAGCCCTTTGCATTGCACTTTACGAACTATGCGGATGGAGAATTGCGACGACGGGCGAGACCCGCCAAACCTACCAGACCGGAACCCATCAGCCACGCGGCTGCCGGTACCGGAACTGCTGGAGCCGCCGGCTGCGCGGAAACACCCAAGCTGCTCACGCGAAACGCAGTGCCCGAGCCCTTCGCGGTCAACGTGAAGGAGGTGACATAGACGGGGTTGCTAAACGTAAAGTTCGGTCCCGTGTTCGGCAGACGAGTGGTGACGCCGTTATAGGACAGATCGGCCTGATCCAGTAAATTACCGTTCTGCCACGCAGTCATGCTCATCGAGCTTAAAGAGACCGCATGATCAAAGGTAAAAACTAGGATGTCCTTACCCTCGTTGATCGCATCACTGTTCATCGAAGTATCTTCGAGAGAAGTGCGGCGCACCCCTAAACCAGAGCCAGATGTATTGATCACGGTCCCGGTTGGCGTTGTGATGGTGAGCTTTATGCCATCGACAGTGAATACAGTGCCGTTATTGCTGAAGTTATACGTGGTAGCGGAAGCTGCGCCGGCCGTGCCGGAAATCAGCGCTGCTGTCAGTAGTGCCTTTGGAAATTTCATACTGCTACTCCATTATAATTTTTAGAAAATTTTGCGGGCAACCCAAATCTCTCTCTAGACTTCCGCCCCGGCGATAACGGAGCATCTGCCTATTACGACACATAGTATTTATGTTGTAACGTCGCCTACAAGGAACTTTGAGTTATAACAAATCTGCACGCTCGCACCAATCGATAAGAACTAAAAAAATTAACGAAGTTTTCGCGAAATTCATCTGGAAATAGGCATTAGCCCATCAGTAAAATCGGTTTTAGGCTGATTAATTAGCGAAAAAAAAAGCCGTCCCGTAGCCAATTTTTTGTCGCGACTGCAGCGAAGCAAACCGCCAAAAAACCCTCAGCCCGCATTAAAAATATTAAATAACAACCACTTAGAAAATCTCACAAGAGGCCACACGCAACCTTAGCAAGCTGCCCAAGGCGCTTAAATCGCCGCTTCCGTCCTGGTGGTATTGCGTCCCAGTTCCTTGGCTAGATACAACGCCCGGTCGGCACGCTCGAACAGCGCTTCGACGGTATCGCCAGCGCGATAACAGGCAACGCCGAACGAAGCGGTCAGGCGTTCCAGCACCGTGTCGGAATTGCGGACTTTTATCCGCATTTGGCCTATCTCGCTGCGCAGCCGCTCCGCGAACAATGTGCCGTCGTCCAGATTGGTAGCGGGCAGAATCAATGCGAACTCCTCGCCGCCATAGCGCGCGGCAAGCGTGCCGGCGCGGCTCTGCTCCAGCAGCAAGGCACCGATGCGCTGTAGCACGCGGTCGCCCATTAAATGGCCGAAGCGATCGTTGATCAATTTGAAATGATCCAGATCGCACAACACCACGCATAACGGGGCAGTCGCACCGCTAGTCTCGATCTTGCACTTCAACTCGCGGTAAAACATTGCGCGGTTATATAGTCGCGTCAGATCGTCGATGTTTGCACTTTGCTGGGCACGCTCCAATTCGATACGCAGCCGATCGATTTCTTCGTCCGCCTCCTGCATTGCACTGCGGCATTCGCGATTGGTTTCGTTGCAGGCATCGAGCAGCGCGATCACATTGTCGAGCGTGGCCGCAATGTCGTTGCGCTGAGTGGCCTCCCGCAGCGACTGGCGAGAGCTCGTGATGCTTCTATCGAGGCGCGTGCTGCTGTCGATGCTCTGGCGCAAATGCTCGTGCAACAGGGTCGCCAGCAAATGAAACTTTTCCGCCGCTTGACCGATAAGATTGCGATCTTTCAGACAAATATGATTTTCCAACAGTGTCTGCGCAATTGTTCCATCGTAAGTTTCTTGGCCGGTCGCAACCTTGTCGAGCACCCGGCTCAACTCCGGCAGCCGGCCGCTCAAATGCACGTACCACAAACCGTAATTAATCGGATTCGGCGCCAGCCCCAGCTTGCTGAGCTCCGGTATTATTTTTTTCAGATACGCTATCGATTCTTGCATACCCTCTGGAAACTCAAGCATTAGCCATTACCCGTAAATTGCTGAAATCGATCGATGCCGCGCAATGGGCATCTCCACACTGATCCGTGCAGAAAATTATCTTCGCTGATCGCCCATGACAGCTTGCTCCGCGCTGACGCGCGGCGATTAATAGCTTCATTCCGGTGCCAGTTGGCTGCCGCGCCAATCGCTTACCGCGTCGCTGGCGACGGTCCGGCGGCTACCGACATACGCCACCGACAACAAACCCAACGCAAGAATGGCTACGCTGAGCCAATGCGATCTCGACTGCATAAATAAAGGGTGCCTGCGGGGAAGGTTTTTTGAGCCGCCGAGCCTACCGCGCTGGCACAACCCTGGAAATGGTTTTATAGTCCAATCGAGTTGTGAAATATGTCCATTGCTGGGTGAACCTTGATCGACTTTGCCGCCCCATCCACTGCGTTAAGCGCGTTGATCGCGGCGCATGATCTGCGCCTGCCGGATGTATTGCGCGAACCGGCCAGCCGCGATCGTTATTTGTCGGCTTGCCTGCAGGTACGGCCGCGACGCGACGCCGGCCCTGCGCCTTCGGAAAGTTACCGCATGATGGGCAGCTATGTCGCCGGCGCCGCCACCATTAACGAAGTGATTGCGCGCCTGCACCAATTTGGCGAACTATTGGGAAATCGCGATGCGGTGATATTGGATGCCGTGAACGCTTGCGTCGAGCTCGACGCAATACCCTTTGTCGACAAGGTCGAATCCGTTTATCAAGCGCTCCTGCCTACTCTCTATGTCATTCAGCTGTACCATTTTATGGGTTGGCTGGCGAATCACTCCTTACGTATAACGCGACTGGAGCTGCAAACCCAGGCGCCGCGCGATACCGCCATTTATCGGCAGCTATTCGCCGCGGAAATTTTGTTTGCGCGGCCGCGCAATATTTTTCATTTTTGCGAAGGTGAATTAGCGCGCCCGCAGGTGCGCGATCAGAACGAGGTGGCGCAGCTTTTTAACCGATGGCACGGCATGATCCTGATGACGCCGTTGCACGAGCAGCGGATTGCCGAGCGCGTGTTGCGGCTGTTGATAACTGGCTTCAATGCCAAATCCGCCAATCTCTCCGCCATTGCGTTAGCCTTGCAATTGGCACCGACCACACTGCGCAATCGTCTGCGCAAGGAGGGCACGAGCTTTCAGAAACTGAAGGATGAATGCCGGATGCAGCTGGCTCAAGATTATCTGGCCAACAGCGAGCTGCCGATCGAAGAAATCTCCGCACTATTGGGTTATTCGGAGGTTAGCAACTTTTATCAAGCGTTTAAACGCAATCTCGACAGGACGCCAGCGAGCTTTAGAAAAAAATAAATCCAATCGATAATGACGCCATGCCGATGGATCGACGAACAACACTAGAATCGATTTAAAAACCAATATCAATTGCGCGGATGTACCGTGAGTGTGCACGTCATACCGGCGGCTAAGGTAATGTCATCGGGAATCGATACGAAATCGATGCGCACCGGAATGCGCTGTGCTAAACGCACCCAATGAAAAGTCGGATTTACCGCCGATAACAATCCCGAACTTTCCGGATCGGCAATCGCATGCGCGAGGCTGACGACCTTCCCCGGCAAGCGCACATTGCCGCTCATCAATTGAATATCCACCGCATCGCCCACGCGCAAATGTGTGAGCTTGGTTTCCTCGAAATAACCTTCTATGTGAAAAGTGTGAAGATCGACAACCGCCAACATGGGATGCCCCGCAATGGCAAAATCGCCGACATGCACGTTGAGATTAGTTACGTAACCATCGGTTGGCGCACGCACCGCCGCGCGCTCTAAATTCAATTGCGCCAAACTCAATGCAACCTCGGCCTCGCGCATTCGCGCCGCTGCCGCGTCGGCGATCGCCTGCGTCGATTCGCGATTCTCTCGAGAAATAACCGCCGCATCCAGCGTGGCACGCCGCCGCGCTTCCGCGCGTTTGAGATCGAAATCGGTGCGCACTGCCGTTAGCGCAGCCTCCGCCTGCGCAATCGCAAGCTGATAGCGTGCCGCGTCGACGGTAAATAGTATGTCGCCTTTATGCACTCGCTGATTGTCGACTACCGGCACCGTCGTAACCAGCCCCGCCACATCGGGAGCTACCGCCACGATGTCGGCGCGAATGCGCCCGTCGCGCGTCCAGGGGCTATACATGTAATGCGCCCACAGCCGATAGCCGGCAAAAATCGCAACTGCAAAAATCGCGAGAGTTAACATCGCCCGCAGCGCCGGCTTCAACATAATGCAATGCTCCTTATGAAAATAGCTATTCGCGTATCAGTCATAAAACATAAGCCCCAATGCGCTAAACAGGCACACGAATAAGCAGACGCGAAATAGCGACGCATGCCAGACATGCCGATAAAGACCCGCGCGCGCCAACACGCCGTCGAGCAACCAATAGATAGCCGCAGCGATAATTAAAATAATCAGTAAGGTCGGAAAGAAAATACCTTGGAACTCAAGCTCGCGCGGCATGACGAACCTTCTCCCCAGCATTGTTTTCGCGCATATCGGCAAGCTGATTCTTGCGCTCGGCTAGCGCCAACTGTAGTAGTTGCAGCGCCGTTCGCAATGCGATCAAATCTTGCTGTACCGTTGCGGCCGTTGGAACCGTTGCGGATAGCGCGCCCTCGATTTGCAGACGCAGCGCTTGTACGCTGCTCTCGGCTGCCGCTATTAAATCGATAGCGCGATCTTCGGGAGGAGCGATTAGCGCATCGACCGCGGTATCGAGCAGCGCAGCAATCGCCGAGTCGAATATCGCCAATTCGGCATTGCGAGAGATATCGCGCAGTGCGATTATCGCGCGACCGGCTTCGAGCAGAATCATACCGGCGAGCACGCGCTGCCGGCGGGTGGCCTCGCTGGTTGCGAGATTTATAAATTGCAGACTGAGATCGCGCACGCCGCTTTCAAAACGATGGCGTAAATCGGTTAACGGCGCCCGTCGCGCACGAGTCAATTCGCGCCACAATGTTCTTTCGACGCGCCGCCGATGCCAAGCGGTATTAGTCGGAAATAACACGCTAAAAGCCAGCGCGGCCACGACCACGCCGACGATTTGCGCAATACCGCCATTTAACAATCCCACTACGTCGTATTGCATGGTTTCGGTAATCGCCAGCGAGACCAGAAACATCATGCAATAACCGGAGCCCAAGCCTGCCGTTTGCGGCCGCGCCAACAGATAAGTACCCACCATTAAAAATGGCACCAGTCCCACGATCATCAACAACAAACCATCCATGGCCGGCAATACAAACGTGAAGCAGATTATTGCGGCGACAAAACCCAGCGCGAATCCTCTCACCATTTGCCAAACCGCTTGCGTCGGCAGCGGCGCATTGACGAACAGCGTACAGACCACCGCGCTTAACAGCGCCGCCGAAAAGCCATCCGGCCAGGCGCTGGCGATCCAAAATATGCAGACGCCGCTTAATACCAGCGCCGCGCGCAGACCGGCGATAAGTGTCGCGAGCCGATCGGCGCGCGCCACCGCCGCCGCGCCGCCCAAGCGATCGAGCGCGCTGCGCGGCGTGCGCAACTCCGCGTAAGTCTCGGCAAAATCGCGCGCCTCCTCGATAAATTCGCGCAGCAAAAGCAACCCGCTCGCCAATTCGACGCACTGTTGAGCGCCTTGCTCGGCACCCGGCTCGGCTATCTGTTCTATGGAAGCAGGCTCGGGCAATAGCGCCCACGCAGTTTGCACGTGCGCGTCCCACTCCGCCAATAACTGCTCGAGTTGCCGCACCACGATCACCGCTTCCGCCGCCGCGCTCGGCGGCTCATCGCGTTCAGTATGCAGCGCGCGCTGAAAAATATCGTGCAATGGCTTTAGCGCCGCCACTACGTCGAACATACCCCGCGCCGTCAAATTTTCGCGCAGACGATTGATGGCATGCGCCGTGGTCGATGCGACCATAAACTGACTGATAAAACGTCTTAGGCGCGGTGTGCGAATGCGACTTTCCGGATCCTCGAAGAAGCTCGATGCGCGCGTGGTTTCGAGCGCAACGATATCGTGTAAAAATTGTTGTTGGGTTTTTTGCAATTCCGCGCGCGCAGCGTATCCCTGCAAGGCAGCTTGCACGAATGACGTGAAGTCGCGAAAACTACGCCGCACCGACTGCACCAGGGAGCTCGACGAACTGCGCGGGAATAAAGTGGCATTGACGACGCCACCGCAGAGAATACCGAGCGCTACGATGCTGACGCGATCGACAACGATATCGAAGGCGCGATCCGCATGCTCGTAAGCGGGAAAGCCGATCAGACATACCGTATAACCGGCCAGCGCCCAGCCATAGGATTGAAAACTGCGAAACCAGGTGGAAAAGGCCGCGCAAACACCGACCCACAACGCCACCATCGCAATAAATAAATCGCGCTGCTGCGCGAATACGGCGACCAGCAGCAACGCCAGCAAGCCGCCGCCCAGCGTTGCCAACAATCGATAAAAACTTTTCTCCAGCACCATGCCCGATTGCGGCAGTGAAATCACTGCCACCGTGACCGCGGCGCTCGACGGCGAGCTGAGATCGAGCCGAAAGGCGATAGCCAATGCCAGCAACATAGCGGTCATGGTGCGCAGTGCCTGCAGCCAATACGCGAACTCTTCGCGCGCGACTGCACGCCATGCGCTAGCTATTGCCGATGAACGTAAATTGCTCGATATACTCATAATACGGGCCGCCGCTAGGCCTCGCTCAAATTCTGATATTGGCGTCGCATCAACTCCAACAACTGTTTGCGCTCCGCGCCGTTGATGCCGCGATAACGCGCGCGCCAAATCTGCCACATTAAAGGCTGCAGTTCGGCCAGCAATTGCTGACCCTGCTGCGTCAACTCGATATGTATACGGCGCCGATCATGTTCCGCGCGACTGCGCAAAATGAGATCCTGCCGCTCCAGCTCATCGCAGATATGCGTGACATTGGTCGGCCGCTCGCCGGTGGCATCCGCCAGCTCGGTGGTTGCCACCGCTTGCTCGCTGCCGAGACTGATCACCAGAACTTGATACATCGCATAATTGAGACCGTGCGGTTTTAACAGCGCGTTGCTGGCTTCGATGGTCTTCTTTTCGATATGTGCGGCGAGCCGCGCCAATACCGCGAGATCGCGCGGATAGCCCGGCACGCGAACCTCCAACCGCTTTAATAAACGCTCGATATGCGCGAACGATTTACTATCGCGCCCAGTTTCTCTAACGGCACTTTCTCTGGTAGCGGGTTCTCTGGCAGCACTTTCTCTCGCGACAGCTTCTTTAACAACAGCATTGTTCACTACGCCATCTTTCAGCCTGCTAGCTTTCACCGGTCTCTCTTTCACGGCTCAAACCCTTTCAGCGCAATACATTAAAAGTGATCGGCGCTCGCCACCGGCATAGTTTCGGCGGATGCCGGCGACAACCCGCCGCCCAATGCTTGATTCAACGCCGCCCAACTCGCCAACTGTTGAAAATGCACGTCGGCCAATAAACTGCGCTGCATGCTCAGTGCCGTCTGCGTATGCAAGACATTGAGCGAATCGGTAAGGCCGGCGGCGAATGCCTGTAATGCCAATTGATGCGCGCGCGTTGCGGCATTCAACGCGGCGTTGCGCTCGCGCTCGACGCGCTGCAATGCTTCGAGCGTTGTTAGCTGATTGGCGATATCGGTGAGCGCGTCCACCAGCGTAGCGTTATACGCATGCACCGCCGCATCGTATTCGGCGGTGCGCGCGCGTAGGCCGCTGCGTAAATTGCCGCCGTCGAAAATCGGCAAACTGATCGCAGGACCAACGCCGGTACTCTCGGAACTCGCATCGAAAAACTTACTGAAGCCGAAACTGACCAACCCCGCGAACGCGCGCAAATTGATATTCGGATAGAACGCGGCTTTCGCGACATCGATGTTGTCCGACGCGCGCTCGACGCGCCACAGTTCGGCAACCACATCCGGGCGGCGACCGAGCAAATCGGCGGGAATCGAGCTGGGCAGCTCCACCATTCGATCGAGCTGCAAGCGCGGGCGCTGCAGTGCATCGCCGGCGCCGGGACCCGCGCCGGTCAAGGCGCCTAGGGTATGCCGCAACAGTGCGATACGCATATCGATCTGCTCCAGCTCGGCGTGCTCCGCAGCGATCTCGGTAATGATTTCCTGCGCCTCCAACTCGGTGCCGATGCCGGCGGCAATGCGGCGCTGAATAATTGCTAAGGTACGCTGCCGATCGTCGAGAATTGCCAGACCGCTATCTTTGAGTTCGAATTGCAGCGCCAGCGCGGCATAGTTGCGCACAATCGTACCTGCCAGTATCAACCGCGCGGTTTGCGCGTCGTAGCGGCTGACTTGCACCGCGGCGAGCGCGGCCGCCAGATTTTTTTCGTCGCGGCCCCACACATCGAGATCGTAGGAAAGCATCAGTTGCGCGCTGTTATCCCAGAAATCGCCACCGCCCAGCGGCGGCGGGAATATTTCATTTTCGCTGAAATGCGTATGAATGGACGAAGCTTCGGCGCGTAGCGTGGGCAGCGTACTCGCGCGCGCATGCCCGGCCAGCGCCTGCGCCTCGGCGATGCGATCGACGGCAATCGCAAGGCGCGGATTGTCGGCCAGCGCTCGCTCCAGCAACGCATCGAGTTGCGGATCTCCGTACATCTTCCACCAATCGGACTGCGGCCATGTTTCGCTGCGCACTGCGGCGTTCGAAATAGCGCGCCCGGCATCCAGTTCATTGGCGCGCCGCATAGCGCTAGAGGATTGCCTTGCGCCCGGCGCGATGCAGCCGCTCAACAATAGTGCCAGCGCGACGATCCATACCTGAAGAAACCTACCTGCCCGGTCCACATTTATTCCAATATTGGAGTATCTATGACCGAAATATAGGCGTTGAGCAACGCGTCGACAAGAGGGAAACTACGTATGCGCGATCGAGCAAACCAGCGCTGCGGTGGAAAGATTGAACTTGCTGAAAATTGTTGCCTGTTGGAGCAGACAACGCCACCCTGTCGCTATACATTACGACTACGCGCAAACTCTCGGGAGAATAACTAAATGGCCATCCCACCACCGCTACTGCCGCATATCGATTTTGCCTACGACGAAGTACCGAATCTGCACGAATTGCTCGACTCGCTGCGCCCGCACGGCGCGGTGGTACCGGTGCGTTATCACGGTCAACCAACCTGGCTGATCAATGGCTTCGAAGAATTGACGCAAGCGTTTGCCGACGAGGTTCATTTTCAAAGCGCCGCTACTTATATGATCCATGGCGAGCCATCGATGGGACGCACGCTGCAGACTATGGCGGGCGAGGAGCACCGCATCAATCGCGGCCTGGTTTCGCGCGCGTTCTTCCCGGCGGAAGTGCGCAAGCAGATTGAAAGCCTTATCGAGCCGGTGGCCAACGAATTGCTCGATGCGATCGAGGGCCGCGACGAGTTGGACATCATTCCGGCGTTCAGCCGGCCATTTCCATTTCGCGTCATCACGCGTTTATTTGGTATTCCGGTCAAGGACGAATCGAAGCTATTGGAATGGGCACTGAAATTAATCGATTATCCGTGGGACCCGGTCGGCGCGGTCAAAGCGCGGCACGACTTCGCCGATTATCTCAAACCCTTTCTCGATGAACGGCGCGCGGCGCCCGGCGATGATTTGTTATCGATGCTGGCAACGGCCGAATTCGAAGGCCAACAACTCAGCGATGAAGAAATTTACTCGTTTGCACGCATGATTTATCCGGCCGGCTCCGATACCGCGTATAAAAATGGCGGCAGCCTGCTGTATGCGATTCTACGCGACTCCAAGGTTCGAGCGCAGGTATTAGCCGGCGACAAAGAGCGCGAAGCGGTGGTGCAGGAGGGACTGCGCTGGGAGTCGCCGGTCGCGCTGTTACCGCGCATGTGCAGCAAATCGGTAACGCTGGGCGGTGTCGATATTCAACAAGGCGAATGGACCTTGTTCGGCATAACCGCCGCCAATAGCGACCCCAAGGTATTTGTCGAGCCGCGCCGCTTCGATCCCGCACGCACGCATAAAAATCTGGTATTCGGCAACGGTTCGCACTTTTGCCTGGGCTCCCATCTGGCGCGCCGCGAACTGGAGAGCGCGATGAAATTACTATTCGAGCGTTTTCCCGATATGGCGTTGGCGCCCGGCAAACCGGTGGAAATTATCGGCGGCGTATTGCGCGGCCCACGCGAACTGTGGGTGCGCCCGCGCGGTTGAACGCACCCCAATCGACGCGCTCACGATGCGAATTGAAAATCGGCAAATTGTTCGAGTTTTTCGCCGATGCGTTTTTTATGTTTCGCCGCTTTGCCGTTGCCGACCCAGCTCCATTGCTGCACTAGCAACTCGCGTCGCGCGCGATCCGCTTTGAGATCGACGACGGCGACGATCTCGCCGTCGACCAATATCGGCAGCCCGAAGTAACCGTATACGCGCTTTTCCTTCGGCACATACGCTTCGAAAAAATGCTCGTAATCGAAAAATAGCTTGAGTCTTTTGCGCTGAATAATCAGCGGATCGAACGGCGACAGAATATGCACGCCCGGCGCCGCGTCGGGAATTTCCGCCAATATCGCAGGCGCAGCCCAATGCTCCTGCTTGCCGACATTATCGATAACAACCGGCACTAATTGACCGCGCCGCACTCTGGTTTCGATCGCGAGCCGCACCACAGGCTTATGTTTAGCGCTGAGATGACAAATGGAGTCCAGGCTCACGACGCCTTGCGATGTCAGTGCTCGATCAAGCAGATAATCGATAATCTGTTTTTCGGTCGCCTTTTTCGGCGCACTTTCCCATTGAAAATGCCGATCCATCAGTTCGTAGGTCTTCAACATGCCGGAGCGCTCGCTGATCGTCAGCCTGCCGGCGTGAAAAGCCAGTTGCAACGCACGCTTCGACGGCTTCCGACTACCCCAGGCGTGATCCTTCTCGACCAGCACGTCGTCGGTGATATCGCGAATCGACAACGCCCCGCCATCGCGAATACGCGCAATCACTTTACGTAGATCGTCGGCGGTCACGGCGCTGAACCAACTGCTGGGAGAGGTTCGATTGCGCTGCATATCGGCCAGGAAAAATTTCAGATCGCGCGTCGGTACATACGATAAAGCGTGCGTCCAATATTCGAACACCGTTTTGTCCAGCGTCTGCAATTGCCGCAAATGTTCGCGCCGATACTGCGGAATACGCGTCCACAGAATATGGTGATGACAGCGCTCGATCACATGGATGGTATCGATTTGCACGTAGCCGAGATGCTCGATCGCCGCGAGCACAGCCTGGGGGCCGCCGCCGAACGGTGCGGCGCTATCCAGCTTTTGCGCGCGCAACCAGATATTTCGAGCTTGCAATTGCGTCAGCGAAACAGGAGTTACAGCGAGTGGCGGCATATTTACTCTTCAAGAAGCTCTAGAACTATCTAAAAATTGCTGTGTTAGCTGCGCCAAATGATACTGCGTTGAAAACTGCCCCGAAAGACCAAAGAGCTTCGCGGGGTCGGTCCTGCTTATTGGCTGCACTGTAACTGCGGTGTGGCCTCCTACCTAGCTCTAACTTTTCTGCGCCAGGCGCCACCTGTCCAGCTATTTTCAAGCGCCCTCGTGCCCGAAGCTCCGCTGTGCGCCGACGAGGGCGCACAGCTTCTCGCTGATGTTTCGGCAGTACATTTGAACCGCGGCACCGGTCGGGCCTTGAAAATAGCTGGGCAGGTGACGCTTCTTGGCCCCCTGCCAACTTCACTCTATTTCTTTATTCTGTTTTTATTTTTGTCTTTAACGATGCTATGGATCACTGCGGGCTTGCGACGACTGGGCCTGGGCTTTTCAGCGCCTGGGACGGGGCGCGCCCACTTACCTTTGGAGGAGTCTCAGCGAATATCTGCGCGACCTCGTCGTCGCGCAGAGGAGCTTTGGCTCCCACAGGTGCTGAAAGCCCAGGCCAGGTCGGCGCGGACGACGCTTCTGTGGCACGGCAAACGGCGGATCGAATGATCCACCCTACGCATGCTATGCCGCCTCCAGCGCAGCGCTGTATTCACCGCGTCGCGCCGCGCGATTGCAGCGAACGCGATGCACCAATGCCTGCTGCGCCGCCGCAACATTGGCTTCTAAGCCGAGCCAAATATCCAACGCCGGCTGCTGCACCGCGCGCGAAAACGAAAATGTCAGAGGCCACGGCAAGCGCCCTTTGAATCGAGTATGCATGGCATTCAAACGCGCTGAGGCCAGTTCGGGTGTTTGACCGCCAGACAGAAACGCAACGCCTGGCACCGCGGCCGGCACGCTGCGCAATAAACAATTCACCGTGGCATTGGCGACCGCGTCGACGCTATCTTGTTGCGAACACGCCAACCCCGGCAACACCATACTGGGTTTCAATAACATGCCCTCCAATACGACGCGTTGGATCGCGAGTTGCTGAAACACTATTTGTAAAACATTTTCAGTAACTACTTGGCAACGCTGCAACGAATGGTCGCCATCGATCAACACTTCCTGCTCGACGATCGGTACCAAACCAGCTTCCTGGCACAGCGCCGCATAACGCGCCAAGGTCTGTGCATTCGCTTCGATACAACCACTGCTCGGAATGTTATCGCCGATAACAATCACCGCGCGCCACTTCGCAAAACGCGCGCCCATTTGCGCGTACTCCATCAAGCGATCGCGCAGCCCATCTAAACCCTCGGTAATTTTTTCGCCGGGAAAACCCGCCATATCGATGGCGCCGCTATCCACTTTGATGCCGGGCATAATACCGACGGCGGCGAGCGCCTGCGCGAAAGGAATACCGGCCAGCGTGCGTTGGCGAATGGTTTCGTCGTACAGAATCGCACCGCTGATACCGTCGCCGAGACCGGGCGCGGCGACGATCAAATCGCGATACGCGCACCGCATCTCGGCGGTTTGCGGAATGCCCAATGCCGCGAAGCGCCGGTTGCAGGTGCCGTTGCTTTCATCCATGGCCAGCAGCCCCTTGTCGTCGGCCATTAATAGTTTCGCGGTCTCTAACAGCACTTGTGCATTCATGCGGGAACACTCCACTGCCAATGGCGAATCTCCGGTAAATCCTGGCCATTTTTGTCGATGTACTGTTTGTGCTCGATCAGCTTGTCCTTGAGTTTACGCCGCAACGCGCAGCCCTTATCGCCGGTCTGCGGCAGGCGATCGATGGCATCCATCGCCAAATGAAAACGATCCAGATCGTTCAACACCGTCATATCGAACGGCGTGGTGATGGTGCCCTCCTCTTTGTAACCGCGCACGTGAATATTACCGTGATTGGTGCGGCGATAGGTCAGTCGATGAATCAGCCACGGATAAGCGTGAAACGCGAAAATCACCGGCTTGTCCTTAGTGAAGAGATCGTCGAAATCGCGATCGTTCAAACCGTGCGGATGTTCGGTGTGCGGCTGCAGGCGCATCAAGTCGACGACATTCACCACGCGAATTTTTAATTCGGGTAAATGCTCGCGCAGAATCGATACCGCCGCCAACGTCTCCAAAGTCGGCACATCGCCGCAACAGGCCATCACCACATCGGGAGCCTGATCGCCGTCGTTGCTGGCCCACTCCCAGATACCGATACCTGCCGCACAATGTTTTACCGCCGCATCCATCGACAGCCACTGTGGCGCCGGATGTTTGCCGGCGATCACCACATTGACGTAGTGACGGCTGCGTAAGCAATGATCCATCACCGACAGCAGGCAATTGGCATCGGGCGGTAAATAGACGCGCACGACCTCCGCTTTTTTATTGACGACATGATCGATAAAACCGGGGTCCTGATGCGTGAAGCCGTTGTGGTCCTGACGCCAGACATGCGATGCGAGTAAGTAATTGAGCGAGGCGATTTTGCGGCGCCACGGCAATTCGGATGTGACCTTCAACCATTTGGCGTGCTGATTGAACATCGAATCGACGATATGAATAAACGCTTCGTAGCAATTAAATAAGCCGTGCCGCCCGGTGAGCAGATAACCTTCGAGCCAGCCTTCGCATTGATGTTCGCTTAGCATCTCCATCACGCGGCCGCTCGGCGCGAGAAATTCGTCGCCTTCCACAGTCGCCGCCTGCCACTGCCGCTGTGTCGTTTCGAACAATGCGCCTAAACCATTGGAGATCGTTTCGTCGGGACCGAACACGCGAAAATTGCGCTGTTCGTCGTTGAGCTTCGCGACATCGCGCAGATAGGGACCGAGCACGCGCGTATCGCCGATGCCGCGCGCACCCGGCGTCGGCACGTCGCAGGCGTAATCGCAAAAATCCGGTAGCCGCAGATCGCGCAGCAACAGGCCGCCGTTGGCGTGCGGATTCGCACCCATGCGGCGCTCGCCCTTCGGCGCCAGCGCCGCCAGTTCCGGCAACAACCGGCCGCGCTCGTCGAATAATTCCTGCGGCCGATAACTGCGCAGCCAATCCTCCAACAACTGCAAGTGTTCGGGATGCGCGGATGGATCGGACAGCGGCACCTGATGCGAGCCAATAGCGCCTTCGATGCGCCGGCCATCGACCACCTTCGGCCCGGTCCATCCCTTCGGCGAATTGAGAATAATCATCGGCCAGCGCGGCCGTTCGGCATTGCCGCGCGCGCGCGCCGCGCGCTGAATAGATTTTATTTGCTGCACCGCCGTATCGAGCGCCGCGGCCATCGCCGCGTGCATCAACTCCGGCTCGTGGCCTTCGACGAAATACGGCGTCCAGCCGTAGCCGCGAAATAATTGTTCCAATTCCTCGCGCGTGATGCGTGCCAGCAACGTCGGGTTGGCGATCTTGTAACCGTTGAGATGCAGAATCGGCAACACGGCGCCGTCGCCGACCGGATCGAGAAACTTATTGGAGTGCCACGCGGTGGCCAGCGGCCCCGTTTCGGCTTCGCCATCGCCAACCACGCAGGCGGCAATTAATTCTGGATTATCGAACACCGCGCCGAACGCATGGCTGAGCGAATAACCCAACTCGCCGCCCTCATGAATCGAGCCCGGGCACTCCGGCGAGGCGTGACTGGGAATACCGCCGGGAAATGAAAACTGCAGAAATAATTTTTGCAGCCCTTCTTCGTCGCAACTGATGTCCGGATAAATTTCGCTGTACGTACCTTCGAGATAGGTATTGGCAACTACCGCCGGCCCACCGTGACCGGGGCCGGAAATATAAATCATGTCCAAATCGTATTGCTTGATAACGCGATTCAAATGCGCGTAAATAAAGTTCTGCCCGGGCGTCGTACCCCAGTGGCCGAGTAACATATGCTTTACATCGGCGAGCACCAGCGGCCGCTTCAATAGCGGATTGTCGTACAGATAAATCTGCCCGACCGATAAATAATTCGCCGCGCGCCAATACGCATCCAACAGGCGCAACTGTTCTGGCGACAACACATTGGTATCCGCTGACATTTCGACCTCCATTCGGCTTTAGTGTTGCCACTATCGATTTTAGTGTTACCACTATCGGTTTTAGTGCTGCCACAGAATGTGGCCAGCCTCTAACGGCATCGCTATGCCGTCGCGCTGCGGCAGCAAGCGCACGGTGTAATCCGCCGCCGGCCGATCGGCCGCTATCGATGCACTGAACACATACGCGCCGGCACTATCGAGTTGCCGCGCGCAGCTCATCGGCAAGCGCAGCGGCCGAGCGCCATCGACAGCATTCGCGTACAGCTCGACACGCACTAACTCAGGCGCCAGGCCGGCGAGAAAAACTTCCACCGCGAAAATATATTGCGCGCTGCGCGTCTCGATATTCATGTTGCCGAAATGCAAAGTGCCCCAATTTTGTTCGATTTTACTTTGCCAATCGATCAGCTCGACACCGAGCTTGCCGTTAGCGGCGGCGCGCTGCCGATAAGCCGCTGCCGCCGGCAGATAATGTTGCTCGGTGTATTCGCGCAGCACGCGATTGGTGGAAAATTGCGGTGTCAGTTGCGCCATGCTCTCGCGCATACGCGCTACCCAGGCGAGCGGAATATCGCGCGCATCGCGCGTGTAAAACTCCGGCACCACTTCGCGCTCGAGCAACTCGTAAAGTGTATTCGCTTCGCTCGCATCCCAGGCCGGATCGTCGCCGTGCTCTTTACCATCGCCCAACGCCCAACCGACTGCGGGCGTGTACGCTTCCGCCCACCAGCCATCCAACTCCGATAGATTGATGCCGCCGTTCACCAACACCTTCATGCCGCTGGTGCCGCTCGCTTCCCACGGTCGTCGCGGCGTGTTGAGCCAGACATCGGCGCCCTGCACCAGATGCTCGGTCAATAGCATGTCGTAGTCGCTGAGAAAAATAACGCGATGGCGCGCGCCCGACTCGCGAATGAAATGAATCCACTGCTTGATCAAAGCCTGGCCGGGCAGATCGGCCGGGTGTGCCTTGCCGGCCAGAATCAATTGCACCGGCCGCTGCGAATTGGTCAGTAGGCGCAGCAAGCGCTGCGGATCGTGCAACAATAAATTCGGCCGCTTGTAGGTTGCGAAGCGGCGCGCAAAACTCAAGGTCAACACATTCGGATCGAATAACTGCTGCGCCTCCTCGACCGCCACTGCCGATGCGCCCGCTGCCGCCAATTGCCGCGACAATCGCTCGCGCACGTACCCTACCAGCGCGCGCCGCGCGTCGTTGCGAAAAGCCCACAGCCGGCTGTCGGCAACCTCGCGAACTATCTGCGCCAGGGCCTCGGTCGGACCGAGCCAGCGACTCTTACCGCAGGCGTGCGTCCATAGCGCATCGGCCGCCGCGGAATCCCAGCTCGGCACGTGCACGCCGTTGGTGACGTGGCCGACCGGCACTTCGTCCACCGGCCAGCGCGGGAACAGCGGCGCAAATAAATGCCGACTGACTCGACCGTGCAGCGCGCTGACACCATTCACCGCGCCGCTGCCGCGAATCGCCAGATAGGCCATATTGAAATCTTCATTCGCATCGTCCGCATTCTGCCGACCGAGCGCGAGCAGATCGCGCAGCGAAATGCCCAACTCATCGGTCGCATAACCGCCGAGAAATTGTTCGATAAGCGCCGGCGCGAAACGATCGAACCCCGCGCTGACGGCGGTGTGCGTGGTAAATAAATTGCCCGCGCGCGTAACGGCCAACGCAACATCGAAGGGTTGCCCGCTCGATACCATGAACGCGCGCGCCCGCTCCAATACCGCCAGCGCCGCATGGCCCTCATTGAGATGACAGACTTCCGGCTCGATGTCGAGTGCGGCGAGCAGGCGCCAGCCGCCGATGCCGAGCACCAACTCCTGCATCAAGCGCAAATCCGGCGCACCGCCGTACAGCTCGCTGGTGATGCCGCGATAGGGCGGATAGTTCGCCGCATCGTTGCTATCCAATAAATACAATTTGGTTCTGCCGACCTGAACTTCCCAGGCGCGCAACCAGATCGGATGGCCTGGCAGATCGAGCCGTAGACGCAGCCATTCGCCATTCGGGTAGCGCAGCGGCACGATCGGCAACTGACCCGGATCGTTGTACGGAAATACCGCCTGCTGCGTGCCGTCGTTATCGATCAACTGGCGAAAATAACCTTGCTGATACAACAAGCCAACCGCGATCACCGGCACGCCGAGATCGCTCGCCGCCTTGAGCTGATCGCCGGCGACATTGCCGAGACCGCCGGAATAAATCGGCAGCGCCTCGCTCAACATAAACTCCATGCTGAAATACGCGACACAACTGAGCGGCGCCTGCGGATAAGTCTGCTGAAACCACGCCGGCGCCGCCGCGCTTTCGCGTTTGATTCGCACCAGTTCGGCGACGCGCTGGCAAAATACCGGATCGGCACAGACACGTTCGATCTGATCGCGCGCGACGATTTGCAGCACGCTCCACGGGTTGTGCGTCGACTCCCACAGCGCCGGATCGAGCTGCCGCCAGATATCGTCGGCCGCGTGATTCCACGACCAGCGCATATCCAGCGCCAGTTCGGCGAGCGCGGCAAAGCCCTTCACTTCAACGGGCAACAGCTTGTACAACGGATGGCTGGCTCGGGTGGGTTCGCTCATCTGCATTCACCGCTGTAGGTCGGGAGGATGTGTACCACTGACAATCATTGTGCGCTTCTGCAATGCGACCGGCTATCTAGATAATTGTTCAGATCGGAAACTTCAAATTATCGAAGCGGAAGGCGTAACCACAAAACTGAGGCACGCAAGCGATGCAAGCCTCATCGGTGCGAGGTCCTTGGTGCGGGTGAGAGATTGATCTATGCTTGACGGCTCTCGGACCCAGTAATTTAACGCCACCCACCATTTACCGCCCACACGGTGAAGCCATGCCGTCAAAATCGAGAGCTGTGAAATTTATTTGTGGCATTGCAAGCCTGCGGCCTCTCTATGTCGCGCTCGCGCTGTTCGGCTTTGGGCTGCCGGTTAACGCCGATGTCGTATTGGAAATCATGGCCGAAGACGACGCCGCGCCATGGTCGCAGGCGGATGGCAGCGGTGCTGCCAACGATATCGTTAAAGCGGCCTTCGCCGCGGCAGGAATCGATGTGGTGCTGCGCACCGTGCCCTATGCCCGCTGCAAACACATGGTGTTGAGCGGAGGCACTGTAGCCTGCTTCAGCATGTCCGCCGATGCATCGCTCGGGGACAAAGTGGCGCTCCCTAAATACCCGCTATATCGTGTCTACGCGCAGTATTTTCACAATCCGCAGCATCCTCTGCGGGCAACGAAAGAAGCGGAAATCCCGCGCGGCACGGTGATCGGCATCGTGAACGGTTATGAGTACCCGGCCTCTGTCACCGATCTGACACAGCGTGGTGTGGTGTTGGAGACGACCGGCTCGGAAATGGCCAATCTGAAAAAACTGGCGATGGGTTACATAGATGCTACCGTCGTCAATCTCGATGAACTTAAGTCGAGCAAGTTTCTGCGGGACAATTCTCTGAAGGACAATCCGCAAGTCGAGCGCGCCGTTGCGCCTTTATTCCGCGACGAGGAATTCGGATCTTTCATCGGCTTCAGCACGCAACATCCGCAGGGTTTATGGGCTCGCGACCGCTTTAACGAGGGATTTGCAAAAATCAGCGGCAACGGTACGCTGCAGACCATCATGAGCAAATGGCGCGCGCGGCAAAACGCTAACTAAATCCGTTAGATTCAAAAAAGGAACGAGGCGCGGATCGGTTAGGCTTTGTTAATCGGACATTCGTTAACGTCAAAAAAGCTGGCTTCCGAAATTCACTGAGGAATACGACGATGAAATTGGGCTTAATGTTGGGTTATTCGGGCAAGCGGCTGGCGCTGCCGCTGGATTTGGTCAAGCAAGCCGAGCAGCTCGGCTACGACTCGGTATGGACCGCCGAAGCCTACGGCTCCGATGCGGTGACCACCGCCACCTGGATTCTCGCACACACCGATAAAATTAAAGTCGGCACCTGCATCATGCAAATGCCGGCGCGCACGCCGGCCATGGCGGCGATGACGGCGATGACGCTGACGCAATTATCGAACGGCCGCTTTCTGGTCGGGCTCGGCGCCTCCGGTCCGCAGGTGGTCGAGGGTTGGCACGGCGTGCCGTACGGCAAACCGATTACGCGCACGCGCGAGTACATTCAGATCATGCGACGCATCATGGCGCGCGCAGCGCCGGTGGAATTCGACGGCGAAATGTATCAACTGCCCTACCGCGGTCCAGGCGCCACCGGTTTGGGCAAACCGCTGAAATCGATTCTCGATGGCGATCCGAATATTCCGATCTACACCGCGTCGATCACGCCGGCCGGTTTAAGCTGCGCCGCCGAAGTGGCAGACGGCGTATTCCCGATTTGGATGTGCCCGGAAAAACCGCAAATATTGGGGCAGCATTTAGCGGCCGGCTTTGCGAAATCCGGCCGCTCGCTGCAAAACTTCGATGTGGCGCCGACCGTGGCGGTGATTCTCACCGACGATATCGACAGCGGCCGGCAATTCGCCAAGCAATTCCTCGCGCTGTATATCGGCGGCATGGGCGCCAAGGGCAAAAACTTTTACAACACGTATGCCATCGCCTGCGGTTACGAAGAAGCGGCGCACCGCGTGCAGGATTTGTATTTAGCCGGCGACAAAAACGCAGCCATCGCGGCGGTGCCCGATGCGCTGGTCGATGAGGTGGCACTGATCGGCCCGGAGGCACGCATTCGCGAGCGCGCGCAAGTCTGGAAACAAGCCGCCGCCAAACACGAATTAGGTACCATGATATTGAATTTACAGCAGCCCGAATTGCTGCCGATTCTGGCGGATATTTTTTTATAAAATCCTAAAACGAAAAGACCGGCGCTAGCGCCGGCCTCTTTCCTATATTTAATTCGTTACATCCAATTCATTGTATTTATGCCGCCCGCGACTCGCTCGCTGCGGCATAAAGAAAGCATTATCGCCATACATCGCCAACAAAGCCAAACCGGTGGCGAAAAGTTTAGTCAGCGGCTCCGCTTGGCGCGGCATGCAACGGTAATAAATCGACCTGCCGCCGTCCAGATCGAAAATGGGCGACACTACAACATTGCACTGCCCGAGCTCTCTGCGTTTACTCTCAAGTTCGTCGAGCGACAAAACACTGAAGGCATAGTGACCCGCTACTGTGCAAGCAATGCCTTGAAATTAAACTTTTACGGCTGCTTCAAAATTCTTATGCAGCGAATCGGAAAGAGAATCCAAGCTGATCGGCTTATTCAAATGATCGTTCATGCCGGCATCGATGCTGCGATGGTGGTACTCACTGGTAGCATGCGCCGTTAGGGCAATGATCCGAATATGTGGCTTGCCATTTTTTTCTTCGTAGTCGCGAATAGCGCGCGTAGCATCATAGCCATCCATTTCCGGCATATCGCAATCCATCAGTACAGCGTCGAAGTCATCGTGTCGATGCGCAAGCAAAGCCACCGCCTCCAAACCATTGACTACTAAATGCGGCTCAATGCCTAATACAAGCAACATATTTTTAATGACTTTTCGATTTACGACGTTGTCTTCCGCCACCAATATTTTCTTGTGCTCGAACTGACGTAACGGCGGCAAATCAACTTCTGCAATCGACTGCCCAACTCGAAATGCGGCGCCGAGAATCGTCCTAAATTGCTTGACGCTGCTTGGCTTGATGTATGCTCCAGTGAAGCCAGTGCCTACAAGTTGATCCTGCCCCGGCGGGCTGCATGATGCCGTCACCAACACTCGCGGAATCGTTGCCAACAGCGGTATTGCCGAAAATTGACGTCCGAGCTCAATGCCATTCAAACCGGCCATATCGAGATCCACCATGATTACATCGGGCAGCGCGTCAACGTCGATACGCTCTACGGTCTTCATTGGTTCGCTGAGTGCGATCACCTGCATGCCCACGAATTTTGCTTGCTCGGAAATAATATTTAAATAGTCGGTATTGTCATCGACAACTAGTAGTTTTTTTCCAGTTAGTTCAATCTCGCCATCCATGTTTTCCGGGGCAGGCACATAAGGGAAACGCAGCGTAAAACTAAACTCCGAGCCGTGGCCAACGCTGCTGGTGACACGGATAGAACCACCCATGAGGATCACTAAGCGCTGACTGATAGACAACCCCAGCCCGGTCCCCCGCGATTTGCGCCGGCTATTTTTATCGACCTGGCTGAACGGATCGAAGAGCCGTAGCAGGCTGGCCTTATCCATGCCTATGCCGGAATCGCTGACTCGAAATTGCAAATCGGCCTGCTTGTCATGGATCGTTAGCAGGCCCACCTGTAATCGTATACTGCCGCGCTCAGTAAATTTGAATGCATTACTGAGCAGATTAATCAGCACCTGCTGCAAGCGGATTGGATCCCCTTTCAAGCTTGTAGGAACGTTCGGGGCAACGGAGACCAGCAGCGCAACCTCACCGACCGAACTGGAGCGAAACGATGCAACAGTTTCATCGATCATGTCCGCCATATCGAATTGCTGCAAACTAAGCCTCATCTTGCCAGCTTCAACTTTGGAAAAATCCAAAATGTCGTTGATCACTGCCAATAGCGTTTTACCCGAGCTCGCAATGGTACCGACATAATTTTTCTGGGTTTCATTCAGGATTGTCCGCTGCAACAACTCCGCCATACCCAACACACCATTAAGCGGCGTGCGAATTTCATGACTCATATTCGCCAGAAATTCACTCTTCGCGCGATTGGCTACATCCGCAGAATTTTTAGCCGCACGTAACCGTATTTCGCTACTTCGCAGCGTTATAAACATACTGAGCATCGCCAAAAAAACTGCAACTGCAATAAAAATGGCGGCATAGCGTTGTGAATATAAACGGTCGACTCTATTGGCCAGCTCTCGATCTAGCTGTAGAGCTACAACATTGAATAAGCGCCGCTGGGCGTTAATGCCGGTAACGCTTAGCGCCAATAGCTGTGCGCGAAATGCACGTATCGATAGATCGCTGCGATCTGCATTCGAGAGGCCGCCTCGATACAACGAATCAAGTTGCTGGATTACGTTTAAGACATCATCAAAAGGCTGCTGCAATGTGTTCCGCAGCCTTGGTGCGGCCTTGATCAGAACTTGGTAATCGCGGCTAATTTTTTTACGGAAATCCTTAAACTTTACTGCTGCTTCGCCCGTCGATTCAGCATCGCCAACATTTCTGGCTTCGTCGCTCGCCCGTATTACCGTTGCAGAAAACACGTTCAACGCGGGGAGAGTTTCGATGACGAGATCCGTCAAATAGTAACTGATCAGCTGGGGGTCGAGAATGAGCGAGGAGTTATCGCCAGTCGTTGCGATAAGCTCGATCAGGCGGTCGATATTGCCCGCCGCTCCGGCCTCTACGCCAGTGCTGCGCAGGTAATCCTGCTGCCAGCTGTTCCACGCCTTAGACATCGCCAGACTCGCGCCTAACTTCTCATCCAGTGACCGGTGTACCGCTATAAGCTCGGAGGCGGATGGCAGCGTGGCAAATTGCATACGCGCCTTGGCAGGTAAGCGCTCGACCAACACTGCATCCAGCACTCGATACAAGCTTGCGTCGTAGCGGAGACCCTGGCGCTCGCTCTCGGCTGCAGCAATAGCAGCATTGAGCTGCTGCATGCTCAAATGGAGCGAAAATGCGAGCGGAACAAATAGTAGACATAACCATGCTAACGTCTTTTGGGACGCGACATAATCGAAAACTACTTTCTTGGTTAGCGGAGTGTGCATACAACGCCTTTCACCCAATATGCTCGCCGGTCGGCAGGTAACATGCTTATCCTTGACGCGCAGGACCGCTTCGCGCGCGAAACAGTCTGCCAATGAATCATCCACGCCCTATTCTCGTCCCGGAAAGAGATCGAACTCGTCAATTCGCGCCACAAAACTACCCGTATTGCGGCTGACGGGAATGCGCGAATGCCATAGCACAAGCCGATGCCGCTCCACATCACGGGCACGCCGATAATTTCGTTAACCAACGCGCTGACTCAACCAACGCAGCAACGTTGCGTACACATCAATAAAATTAAAGGGCTTCGCTACAAAATCATTCATTCCCGCCTCCAGGCAGCGCACCTTGTCCTCAGCAAAGACATTGGCCGTCATGGCAATGATCGGAGTATTGCTGTATTCACTAAGCTCGCGTATTCGCCGTGTCGCCTCAAGTCCATCCATATTGGGCATTTGCATGTCCATGAGGATCGCCGTATAGACCTGCTTGCGAGCCATGGTAATAGCCTCTGCACCATCCTTTGCCGTATCCACCAAAAGTCCCACATACTCCAATAGTCTTTGCGCGAGCTCCGCATTGGCTGGCACATCCTCGGCGACAAGAATTCGGCTACCAAAATGGCTTCTTCTAATCTCATCTTCGGCATAGCTGTTCGCCACCGGTTTTGTAGCAGTCGCCTGAGCGCTCTTTTTCAACTTAGCAGTAAACCAAAAGGTGCTACCGACCCCAGGCTCGCTCTCGACCCCGGCTTTGCCACCCATCAACTCGGCCAAACGCCGAGTAATGACCAGCCCAAGACCGGTTCCGCCATATTTGCGCGTGATCGAATTGTCCGCCTGCTCGAAGGTATTGAAGAGACGGGACATTGCCTCGGATGGAATGCCAACTCCGGTATCCTGCACCTCGAAGCGCACCACCAAGGAATCGGCACTTTCCTGCTCTCTGCGCGCCCGCAGAGTTACGACGCCTACTTCAGTGAATTTAATGGCGTTGGTCACATAGTTGAGCAAAGCCTGCTGCAGTCGGGTGGGGTCACCCACGAGGCTAGACGGCAGCAAGTCGGTCTCAACCTGCAGCCGAATACTCTTGGCCCTGGCTTGTTCGGAGAGGATCGAGGCGACATCCGCGAGCAGGCGGCTTGCAGATACGGGGACCTGCTCCAGTACACATTTCTCGGCTTCGATTTTGGAAAGATCGAGGATGTCATTGATGAGCGACTTTAGATGTTGCGAGGCGTGCTCAACCTTCTCAAGATAATCTTTCGATTGTGGATCGGTGGTTCGACGCAGCGCCAGAGCCGTCATGCCCATCACGGCGTTCAGAGGGGTGCGCAGTTCGTGACTCATATTAGCGAGGAAAGAGGTCTTTGCCCGGTTGGCGGCCTCAGCGGCTTCCTTGGCAATTGAAAGAGCCGTGGTACGCTCTTGAACCAGAGCCTCCAGGTTGCTCCTGTGTTGCCGCAATTCGGCGTTGTTCTTTTCTAGCTCCTGCGAAGCTTGCCGCAACGATTCCTCCGCCAGCTTTCGCTCAGTGAAATCGAGACCAAATGCCCAATAACTGGCGGCGATCCTGATGAAGCCCCAAGAGATATGCTTCTGCGATCCATCTTTGCAAGTGACCACCGCATCCATAGACTCGAAGGAGCCCAGTGCTTCCATTCCGTTAGTTTTGCGCTGCCACTCCCCCTGCACTTGTTTGCGATAGGCGGCATCGGGATAGGCTCTCGACCACAATGAATCGGCTGACGGTACCTCGTCCATGTTGTAGCCAAAAAGCTTGGTGAACGTAGGGTTGACGTAGTCGGCTCGCAGCTCTGTGCCCGACGCCATGTAGATAGCCAAAGGGGAGGTGTCGGTGATCGCCCGGAACAGCCTTTCGCTTTCCAGAAGCGACTCTTGCTGATGGGCAAGGCTGTCCAGCATCCGATTGAACTGCCGGGCCAGCCGGGCTGCCTCGTCATCGCCGGGCACCTGGGCGCGCAATTCGGACTGACCTGCCTGTACCGCATCGACCACTTGCTGAATGGCATTAATACGACGTGTCAGGTAGCGCCCCGCCAACGAGGCCAACAGGCTGCTCAGCCCAATGGCAATAAGTGCGAAATAGAGACCGTTGCGCCGTACTTGGGCAGTCTCGACTGCGAGCGTATCGGCGGTCAAGCCGATGCGCACCCAGCCGATGGGCTTGTCGCCGAGCAGCACGGGGGCAGCGACATCGACCAGGTGACTGGTCCTCCGCAAAACTTGCGGTTTGGCCACGGCCGGCAAGTCGGTGAGGTACAAACCACGCCGGAAGCTGTCGGTATGGGCCAGGACCAGCCCTTGCAGATCAAGCACTAAAGCGTGGCTCAGATCGGGATAGCCCGCGAGCCCATCGACAATATCCTGTAAACCCGCAAAATCGCGTGAAGCAAGCCATACGGTCGATGATTTGGCGACACTTTGGGCCAGTGCGAGCGCTTGCTTGGAATGCTGTTCCATCACCAGAGATTCTTCCTGGTGGATTGTGTAAAGAATGAAGAGCAGCATCGCCAAGCCCACCACCAGCCCCATGCCGATGGTCAATTGCCGGCGCAGTGTACCTGTCAGCCACACACCCAGCCTGTTGAGCATTATTTGAACTCCACCCGGCGCACATGCTTCTCAAAGGTGACGATGTAGTCGCGCACCACCTCGTAACTAGCATCACTGGCGGCGTGAAAGCGGGCGGTGGGTATGCCCGCAAGAATAGCCCGCCCGCCCGGCGCGTCTGTCAGGTCAAGTAATGCCTGCCTGATTTTCAGACTGACGTCAGAAGGCACGTCGTCGCGCACCATCACTGAGTTACTCACCACATACGATGGGGTTTCCCAGATCACCTTCAGTTGAGCGGCCTCTTTGGGGAAGTCCCGCTGGAAGCGGCGCCAGGGGGGCGGCCAAGTGACACCTGCGGCGGACTTGCCCAAATAGACGTTCATAATCGAAGAATCGTGCGAGCCAACGTAGGCAGTCTGGATGTCCCTGTTCACGTCGATGCTGTGTTGGTACAGAAAAAACTGCGCCATGATGCACGCGGCAAAGGCTGTGGGCGCAGGATAGCTGACCACCTTGCCCTTTAGGTCAGCTGGCGTCGTAATGTCGGCATCTTTGCGAACAAGGAAGATACCCCTGAAATCCTCTGGGTCCCCCGCCATTGCGATGACGTGATAACCAGCCTTTTGCGCCCCGAGCGTCTGTACAGGGTTAGCTATTAGGATGGCCGGCTCGCGAATCCGAAATTTCTGCTCGAAGGCTGGGAAATCGCGCGAAGCCTCGAGTTCGATATGCACCCCTTGCACTCGCTGATTTAAGTAATCGATCAGAGGCTGAGTCGACTCGGCCAGATTTCGCGGGTTGTGCTCAGGATAGGTAGCGAGGTGGTAGATCGGCAAAGCGGTACCAACGACAGGAGTCGCGCTGTACTGAATAGGCTTTTCCACAGGCTGTCGATCGCAGGCCGTTAAAAGCATGACAGCCGTGCATGCCAGCAGGAGTGCAAGGACATGCATACTTACCTCTTTAATTTTTCAATCGCTGAATTGCGCGCAAATTTGACTCGCCTTTACAGCGAGCGTCGACCCTCCAAAAAAGCTTTAAGTGAAATACCTCAAGTACGCAAGCATGACTGCGAAGTGCAGCAAAGGGTCGAACGAATGCGCAATTCAACACTAGGCTAAATATTCCCCAACTAGACAGTGCCATATACATCGAAATTTTCCGAGGCGAAATTGTACCAAAGTACAATGCACCAAAGAGCAATGGATTACCGCCTTCTTAAAGCCTAAAATTTCGATCGGCTTAGCTTGTTCCCGGCTGAATTCTTCGATGACGAAAAATTTTAGAAACGCACAGTATTCCGCTTTTTATATTTAACCCGGCACAAATAATACTCTTAAGAACGTGCTGCAACCCGCAAAGCCGTTGTTCGCTTTTGGCCAGCAGGCGGCATGGCTTTCAGAACTCGATCACTACTGAGCAGCAGCCATGGACAACGAAGTTAATTCACAAGTGCCCCTGCAGTCGCTTGAGCTACCCAGCCACGAAGAGTTAGCGCATCTTGCGCTGAATGATCCCTCCTCGTATGAAGCGCTGCGTCGCGAGTTGATCGACAGCTTCATAGACCAAGCCCCGGTCACTTATAAACGACGCCTGCTTGGAGTTCAGTTTCGTGTCGATAACGTGCGGCTCTTATCTCGATCAGCGCTGGGATCAACTGTAAAAGTCTATCAAATGATGTGTGAAATACTTTCGCAGCTCAATGACAATTGGCAGGACTTGAATCACCTCGACGACTACCTCGCGAATAACCCACCGCTAAGCGCCGCAGACTATAAAACATATGATGCAAGAATTCTTGAGTTTCGCCCCAGCACGGCAAATATAAAAAATCAAGCCGGCGACTCCGACGAGAGACTCTCATAACGAGGCAATTTCTATCGCTGAAGTACCGCGCGCCAACAAATCGTTACGCGGATACCCCGCCACAGTTGTGCGGATACATTAGGCTAATTCAAATCGCCAATCGCCGCATTTGATGTCACCGAACTCGACTGTTGAATTCGTCGCACAATGACGCCTCCCACCGCCTCACCCAATCGTATAATTTCGACGCGGGCATCGGTCGCGCCATACCGTAACCCTGGCCATACCGGCAACCAATGCGTTGCAACAACGCGATATGTTCGGCGGTTTCGACGCCCTCCGCGACAACCGCACGATTAAACAGCTGGGCAAGCTTTACAATGCTCTCGGTGATTTCCAGATCGGCGCGATTTTCGTGTATGTTGCGCACAAAGCTTTGATCGATTTTAAGCACATCGATCGGCAGACGCTGAAAATACGCTAGCGACGAATAGCCTGTGCCAAAATCGTCCAACGCAAAACGAACGCCGAGCTTTTTGCACTCCAGCATCGTTCGCTTCGCCGCCTCGAAATCGTCTAAAGCAGCGGTCTCCACCACCTCCAATTCGAGGCCATGCACCGGCACTTCGGGGTGGCGCGACAAAGCCATATGTAGACGCTCACTGAAGTTTGCCTGCAGCAGATGCTTGGCACTGATGTTGACGCTAACGGGAATGCACATCGCATTTGTATGAAGCCAAGTTTCGATCTGCTGCAATGCCGTCTCGATTACCCAGTCGCCAACGAGCACATCCAGATCGGTGCCCTCCAAAGCCGGCAGAAACGCGCCGGGCGCCACCAAACCCTGCTGCGGATGCAGCCAGCGAATTAGTGCCTCCGCGCCAACCACGCGTCGATCTACGAGATCTACTTTTGGCTGGTAATAAAGTACGAACTCCTCATTATCGAGCGCCTCGCGAAGGCGAAATAACGCACTGTGCCGCTGCTGAACATTGCGCTCGTGATCAATGTTGAATATATGCATTCGATTCTTACCGTTTTGCTTGGCCTGGTGCATGGCCTGATTGGCATGTCGAACGAGCCTGTCCGCGCGGGATAGATCGTGCGGATAAAACGTCACGCCGATGCTGGCGGATACAGTCAATGAAAAACCCGACGCAGCGATTGGTGCATGCAGCGCCGCAAGCACATCGTCGAGACGTCGACGAAGACAATGCTGCGTATTCGCCAGATCGACTAGCATCAGCGCGAACTCATCTCCGCCCAAATGAGCCAATGCGTCGGTCGACGGCAATATCGTTTGCAGGCGTTCGGCGATTGCAACCAACACTTGATCGCCGACCTGCTGGCTGTAGTTGTCGTTGATCCACTGGAAATCATCCAGATCGAGATAACACACGGCGATGGCATTTCCACCGCTGCGATCTTGCGCGATGGCCCCTTCAATAAGCTGCGTCATCAATAGCCGATTGGGCAATCCGGTTAAAGCATCGTAGTACGCCATGCGCTCAAGTTGAGATTCATACTTTTTTTGCGCGCTGATATCGACAACAACGTTGACGGAAAACTGATGATTGCCCGACTTGTCTTTAATATGGGAGACGGACGCAAGGCCATCGTATATTTCACCATTTTTCCCATGGCCATGTACCTCCAGCTCCTTGGCAACCTGAGCGCTCGCTGGATATTGCAATTCGTCCCGGTCGTTTGCGCCGCCTAGCTCGACCATGTGCGCGCCAAGCCGCTTGCCGATCAACTCCTCCTTCGTGTAACCGAACATGTGGGTGTAAGCTGGATTGATGTCGATAATATTTTGCTGCGCATCGGCGATGGCTATTGCGTTAAGACTATGCTCGAACACATTTGCCGCCAAGTCGAGGCGCTCTTCGGCTCGTCTGCGTCCAGCGATTTCATGACGTAAGCGTCGCATCGCATAGATCAGCGCGAGCACCAGACCAACCAAAGAGACTAACCACCAGTCGGCATATGGCCAGCTATAACCCCGCTCCGGCCACAAAACAAATTCAATTTTCCGATTAAACGTCAACAGAACAGCAAAAAAAGCCGGAATAAACACACCGATGCCGGCAACAAAGGCACTCTGAGATACGATTTTTCGATTGCGGAATATTTCCACTTCAATTACTTGTCGAACAGCAATATCTTGGGTACGGCAAGAATTAACATAACGACACCGTTCGGCTTGGCGACACCTAAGATAAATTCATTATGCAATCCATTGCCGAAAGAGGGAGTGGGCCTAATATCGTCCGCCGACAGCGCCATGACATCCGAGACCGCATCGACGACCACACCATAAATGTGATACTCATCTTCTACCCGCATCTCCAAGATGAGAATCACGGATCGTTGACCCGGCTCTCGCGATTTGTGCCCAAAGCGCACCTCCAGATCGACAACGGGAATGACATTGCCGCGCAAATTGATAACGCCCCGCACGCAACTCGGCATCATTGGCACCACCGTAACATCGCGGTATTGAATGATTTCACGGACATGCCCAAGCGGAATCGCATACGTATCCATGCGCAGCTTGAATGTCAAAAATTGGCTGAGTGCAGAATCTAAAGTGTCTACAGTAAAATCCGAGCGAACTAGGGCAACGGATGTATTCATAGCGGCGCCTCCTTAGAATTTGACAAAATCTTCTTCGCCAAACTGCTCGGTGGCGGCAAATACCGGCGCCTTATTGCGCTCAATACCCATCACATGACGGACAGGGGCAGGGGCTTTAGCGTTGCTCAACTCGACATTGCCGATCTTAAAAAACGACATCACCTGCTGCAATTGCTCGGTTTGTGCAGACATCTCTTCAGCGGTGGCGGCGAGCTCCTCCGATGAAGCGGCATTCTGTTGAGTAACCTGGCTCATCTGATTCACCGCGCCATTGATTTGCGCCACACCGGACGATTGCTCGCTAGAAGCCGCCGCTATTTCCTGCACTAGATCGGAAGTTCGATTTATCGCGGGAACGATGTCGTCGAGAAGCGCTCCAGCTCTCTGCGCCAATCCGACACTATCGCCGGCCACCTTGCCGATTTCTTGCGCAGCGACAAGGCTACGCTCGGCCAATTTTCTGACCTCGGCCGCCACCACCGCGAAGCCGCGACCATGATCGCCGGCGCGTGCCGCCTCGATCGCCGCATTCAGCGCCAGCAAGTTAGTCTGGTAAGCGATGTCATCGATAATGCTAATTTTCTCAGCAATTTGTCGCATCGCTTCTACCGTCAACTTCACCGCCTCACCGCCTTCGGTCGCTTGCTGCGATGCTAATGTCGCAACACTTTCGGTTACTTTGGAATTTTCTGAGTTTTGCAAGACCGAGGCAGACATCTGCTCTATCGACGCGCTGGTTTCCTCGACCGAAGCGGCCTGTTCGGTGGTCGCTTGACTCAACGCTTGTGCAGTCGCAGACACTTGCTCTGAAGCAGCCGCAATGGTACTCGATGAGCTATGGATTTCATTGACAACATGCGACAGCTTTTTCATCATTTCGGCAATCGAATACAACATGCTGTCGGTATCGCCGCTCGCCAGCCTAACCTCCGTATTTATATAGCCGTTAGCCATCCGCTCGACGATCTTACCGACATAATTCGGCTCACCGCCGAGTTGGCGCAATGTGCTGCGAATGACGAATATCCCGATCACCAATAACAATGCCGTAGTCACTGCAAAAATGGTAAGCATGGTAAAATTAGCTTTCGAAGCGGCATCGTAGGCATCTTTCACCGCGTCACGCCCATAACCGGTATTCAGTTCAATGAGTTTGGCAAGCTTTTCATCGGCCGCATCGGAGAGCGGCTTCTCTTCCTTCATTAAACGGTAGTAGTCGATATACAATTTCTTTTGCGCTGTCTCCGAGCTATTTTCACTCAGCGCCACAACGACTTCTCGAATGCTGGCGCATTTCTGCTTCCACACATTCCAGCTTTCAACATATTTATCCCAAACCGCCTTCTCTTCATCGGTTTGCGGCAGCGGCTCATACAACTTCCACCCTTTATCCGCTTCCTCCCAGAAGTGATCGAGGCGACTTAACGCATTCTTGAAATTCTGCTGATTTTCGTAATCGTTTTCATAAAATGAAACCTGCCTTTCATTGGAGCGTACCGCTGTTTGCGCATTCTTTAACATCTCCAACCCAAGAATCGATGGCATGCGGTTATCGCCGATTTCTTTCGTGGCAGCGGTTACTCTGCTCAGACCAAGCCATCCACCAACCCCTACGACACCCAAACCGAAAATTGCCACCAACAGCAAAATTGTCAGCTTCAGCCTTACGGTCATATTTTTCATCTTCCCACCTCCAAAAATTCACCTTTCGCAAAAGCCAGTGACAAAAAAAGACTCGTAAACAGCCGAGCACAAAGGCGCCACCATTATTCACACATCAGGCTAGACGTGGTTTGACGGTATTTCTCTTGTCCTTTGGTACAGGTAGTTGAATTCGCTTTAGCTAAAGTATTTTTTATAGGCGAGCTGGACAGTGGGATCGCCGCGTCCAATCGCAGTCGCTATAGCGACATATCGTGAGTAGCTGGGAAGCGCCGTGCAGATACTGAGCAACATTGCTCATTGCACTTAGCGGGCTATGAATAAATTAGCGGATTGCTTACGCATACAAAGTCGGCTGACGAACGCTTGGGCAGCGGCCGTCATGGCCAGAGCCCAGTACCAATGGGCTCCCTACCAAAGCCTTAGACAAACTAAACCTCTACTCCCAGCTTTTGCGCCATCGTCACCAATTGCTGCACGGTGGCGGCTCCCATCTTGCTCATCACCTGCTGGCGATGGGCTTTGATAGTGCGCTCCGTGGTGCCGAGCTCGAATGCAATTTGCTTATTAAGGCGACCGCGGATGACCAACTCAAACACTTCGCGTTCGCGCGGCGTCAATTGCTCATAGTGCGCGCGCAACTCAGCATAAATCGAGTGCTTCTGGCTACGCGCCGCGCCGCGCGCCAACGCGCTCTCGATCGCGGGAAACAATTCGTCAGCTCTGATGGGCTTGGCAAGAAAATCCTCCGCTCCCGCTTTCATCGCCGTCACGCTCATCTGGATATTGGCGTGTCCCGTGACGAAAATAATCGGCGGGATATCGACCCGGCCGGCCAATTCTTGTTGCAATTGCAGGCCCGACAGCCCTGGCATGCGCACATCCAGCAGCAGGCAGCCACAACTGGAAAGGGGTGTCGCTAAAAGCTCCTCCGCGCTGGCAAATGCCACCGCACGATAGCCCTTTGCAGTGATTAAACGAGTCAACGCTTTGCGATAGGCATCGTCGTCGTCGACAATATAAACAGTGGCAACATCCATCATGAGCAAACCACGATCGGCAGAGAAAAGCCGAACTGTGCGCCGCCACCGGGCGCATTGCTCAGGCTCAACTTACCGCCGTGCTGCTCGACAATCATCTGAGCGATCCATAACCCCATGCCGGTCCCCCCCTCTTTCGTGGTAAGGAATGGCTTAAATATATAGTCGATATCACCTGACGGAACACCGGGCCCATTGTCGCTTATAGAAACCTCAATCCAGCGTGCATTGCTTTGCCGTGCCTTAACAGTAATTAAGCCCTCGGCGATAGCAGCCTGCCGGAGAGCATCCCGCGCATTAGCCACCAGATTGAGAATGACCTGCTGTAATTGTACAGCGTTCCCCATCACCGACGGCAGCGGATCAGCCAGCTCCATTTTGATTTCGATCGACTCCCAACGAGTATCCATGCGCACCAAATCTATCACCTGACGCACCAGCGGACTCAGCGCCAGCAAACTCATTTCAGCGTCGCGCTTTTCCATCAAATTCTGCAGACTGCGAATAATATCGCCCGCGCGCCGCGCCTCGCTGACGATATCGGCGAGCATCTCCAGCAGCGAATCCCCAGAGGACAGGTGCTGAAGCGTCAGCAACTCGATGGCCTCGGCGTTACTGAGAATCGCGCCCAGCGGTTGATTGAGTTCGTGAGCAATCGTCGAGGTCAGGCTCTGTACCGTAGCGACCCGCCCGATTCGGGCCAGCTCATTGCCGAGACTGCGCGACTGTAGCTCCATCCGCTGACGCGCGTGCTGCTCATCGATGATCTGACGACGAAATACGTTGATCGCCTTGGCTAGTTGGTCGATCTCATCGTCATCGCAACGCTTGTGCTGTAGAACCAACGGCTGCGCGTCGTCGATCGGCCCCAGCTGCTCTACTTGGCGCACAAGATCCAACAGGTGCACAATGATGTTGCGATGCAACAGATAAAAGAGCAGAACAGCCAGCACTGCAATTTTTATAAATTCTCTCAGCGCCAGCCATGCGGCAGTGCGCCAGAATAAATTACGGATCGGCTTGTACGACACGTACACCCGAAAACTACCAATTGCCTGCTGTTGATTGCCACTCTTTACAGTGCGCTCAAAAACTTTTTCGATGTCGGGCAACGCAGTTGACTTCGTTGCGCTAGCCACCATTTCGTGCTGTTTATCGAGAACCTCAACTTTAAGTACACTCGATATCGACAGCAGCGAATCACACACCGCCTGCGATTGCTTTACATCATAACTCCACATGGCGCGACCAAGGGATACCGCCACTGCATCCAAGGCGCTCTCGACAATGCTCTGCGCACGGGAGAGACTATCTTCATATTCAGACCATAAAGTAGTGGCAGTCACAACCAAGAAAATAACGCCACTGCCCAATAGAAAGCGGTTCACGACCCGCTTGACCATGGGCGAAGAAAGCCTCGGTAACATCGGACAATCCATTCTCTGATAAAACGGAGTCGCAAACGGCGGACCTGACCTTCCGATGATAATCGAAGTCGAGCAACTGAAATACCTGTACCAAAGTACAATGCACCAAAGTACAATGTACTAAAGAGCAATAGATAAACTCCCACCTCGCACCTAACATCTCGCCAAGCTAAACCGCTTTCTAGGCGGCACTTCGCACTAGCAATAATTCCGTTTTACCTGTCGACTCATGCACTACGGATATATTTTCTTCGGCACGCATGCGACGGCAATTCTGGACAGGCCCAAGGCCATGATTAAGCCGAACACTCCTATCGACGAAGCACGTCGCCTCTTCGCACTACGCAGATTGCAGATTCTCGACACGGAGGCCGAGCCAGGCTTCGACCATATCACTCATCTGGCTCGCCAAATTATCAACGCACCAATTGCCCTGATCTCTCTGGTGGACGAGAATAGGCAGTGGTTTAAATCCAAAAGTGGATTGAATCTACAGGAAACACCACGCGACATATCATTTTGTGGCCACACGATTCTCGACGATCAAACACTGACCGTAGCGGATGCAAAAAAAGACAAGCGCTTTTTCGACAATCCTCTTGTAGTCGCGGAACCGCACATTCGAGCATATGGCGGTGTGCCACTGCATGCGCCAACCGGAGAACGCATAGGCGCTATTTGCGTCATGGATACGCGCGAGCGCTACTTTTCCGATAGCGAACTGAAGTCGCTGAGCATGCTCGCGAGTATCGTCGAAGACATGTTCCGCCGTACCGACGACTTGCTGCATTCAGCATATTACGACTCTGTAACGGGCCTGCCCAATCAACTGTTGCTGCACGAAAAGCTGAATGCGGCGATTGCGCACGCGGATGAGCAGAGCCATTCAATAGCCGTACTAGCGATCAATATCGATCAATTCAAAACGATCAACCATTCGCTAGGACACTGCATCGGAGACGCACTTCTAAAAAATATAGCGCGCCGCATCGTCGAGTGCGTAGGCACAAAGGGTGTCGTTGGTCGCAACGGAGCAGACGAATTTTGCGTAATACAATCGCCAGCACTGGAGCAGGAAGCTGTCGCCCTGCTGGCAAACAGTATCTTGGAGCGCCTGGCACAACCCTTTAACATCGATGAACATGAAATTACGGCAACCACATCGATTGGGGTCAGCGTCTTCCCAAAAAACAATCGATCGGCCGTCGGTCTACTCGCTTGCGCGGATATGGCTCTGGCTCAGGCCAAAACTAGCGGCTGTAACATTGCAAGCTACTATACAGAAGAAATCTGCACTGAATCCCACCGCCGCTTTCAGCTCTACACCGATTTACGACAGGCCCTGATACGCCAAGAGTTCGAGCTGTATTATCAACCCGAACTGGATATCGCTACGGGCAATATTGTTGGCGCGGAAGCACTTTTGCGCTGGAATCATCCGCAGCTAGGACTACTCAGGCCAGCCGATTTTATTGAAGTCGCCGAAGAGTCCGGTCTAATCATCCCGATTGGCGAATGGGTATTGCAAGAGGCCTGTCGCGAGGCGCAGAAATGGCGCAATCACGATCTATCGCACTGTCGAGTGACGGTCAAGTTGTCGGCGTTACAACTCAAGCGCGATAGCATCGAATGCGCCGTACTCGCAGCACTTAAAAATACAGCGCTGCCACCGCAACTCCTAGAGCTGGAGCTAGCCGGATCGATGCTGATCGACGATACCGAGCATATGCTTGCGCGTATAAGCCATCTAAAAGCACTTGATATCGAGCTTGCCGTTGGTGATTTTGGCATTAGCCATTCCAGCTTGGCGCATCTTCGGCGGCTTCCCTTCAACAAACTAAAGATCGATCAATCCTTCATCAGACGCTTAACCCTGTCGATAAAAGATCAGGCTATCGTCAAAGCCATCATTCAGCTTGCGGACAGCCTGAGGTTAAAAACTCTAGCCGAAGGTGTCGAGACCATCGAACAGCTGGAGCAACTGCGCGCACTGGGGTGCGGTAGCGCACAAGGATTTCTTTTTTCCAAGCCCTTACAAGCTGCGACGCTGCAGCAGTTACTTCGCAAGCCGATCAACAAAACAAGCGGCATGGAGTCAATAGACTATCGTACCTTCACTGCCGACCATCAATGATGACCATAACCTTTATCGACGGACGCATTAATCAAAAGTCAGAAATTAGCGGATACCTAAAAGCAACTTCTCACATTAAGAACATTAGCCGATTGCAATTCAATTTTTTATAAAAAAATATTGGAACAACAAAATGCCAACTCCAAAATCTTTATTGATTAAATTGAAAATCACCAATTTTGAAATATCGCGAAGGAAGGAGTTATTTGAATTTTGTAACGGCGACGCCGCAACTTTAATGTTGTGCTCCAACTTGGTACGCGAACATATTGATAAAATTTTAACTACTTTTTATCAAAAGCAGAAGTCGGCGAACGAAACAGCATCGCCCACCCAACACTCTGACAGGCAGCAACGATTATACTCAGCCCAACGGGCTTACATACTTAGCCTGTTCGACGGCTGCTACGATATCGAATATGTGAAACATCGACTGCGCATCGGGATGATGCATAGGCGCATCGGCGGCGAGCCAAAATTATACTTATCCGCCCTAAAAGCCTTGAAGGATTCTGTTGTTGCCGCACTCGATACATACGTTCAGGAAAAGTCATTTCTGGCAAAAGTCGCAGATGCGCTCGACAAGTTGCTGTACTTCGACGCGATGCTCGTGCTGGACGTATATATTCAAGGTTTTCTGACCGAGGTCGAAGCCGCAAAAAGCCAAGCGCTCAGTTATGCTAACGACTTGGAAGCAAAGATTGCCGAGCGGACCTCGCAACTGCAGGAACTTGCGCTACGCGACGCTTTGACAGCGCTCTACAATCAACGAGGCTTGCGCGATTACCTGCGCAGAGAATTGAAGTCCGCCAAGCGCTACAAGAAAAATTTTGCACTGGCTTATATCGATATCGACCATTTCAAGCAGATAAACGATCACCACGGCCATCTTGCCGGCGACGGGGTATTGCGAACGCTCGGCGAAGCCATTCAAAAATCCTGCCGCGAAACCGACTTCCCGTGCCGCTATGGCGGCGATGAGTTTTGTCTGGCTCTTCCCGATTGCTCCCTGAGCGAAGCTAAGGATGTATGCGATCGAATCATCGATTTATTTAGCAATCGCATCGCCGATGTCACTTTCAGTATTGGCATAGCGCAAACTGGGCCACACGATTTTTTGGATCCGGATGCGCTGATCGGTGCCGCAGATTCCAAAATGTATGAAGCCAAGGCGAATCAGGGGTTTCAGATATGCAAGTAGACAAATCGCGAAGCTTCCAATCCCTAAGAGAGTATATCTCGACGGCAAGCGACCAGGGAGTGCAACTACGCGGCCTGGCACAGACCTTAAGCCTTGCTGCGAAGCTGCCGCAGACAACCTGGATAGTCAGCCTAACTATCGCACTCGTACCGTGGTATTTATTGCCCCCCATTACTCCCCTGCTCAACTATACCCCGCTACATACATTGCTCGAATTGCTGGCTATTGCCGTCGCACTGATGGTCTCATCCCTAGCTTGGAATGTGTGCGAACAACACCATGATAGTTATGAAATGGTAGTCGGCGCAGGCTTCCTGGCAGTCTGCTTAACCGATATCGGACATACTCTGTCGTACGCAGGCATGCCGGATTTCATCAGCCCGAACAGCGCCGACAAGGCCATGTATTTCGGACTGGCTACGCGCTATCTGGCCGCCGTTACGATGTTGTGCACTGCACTGCTGCGCCCGCAGTATTGGTCGCAAGGTAAATGCGCTGCCGCTGTCATCGCGACGCTAGCGATAACCGCGATGCTATTTTGGGCGGGGCTATTTCACGCCCATACGCTTCCGGCACTACTCGTGCCGGAGCAAGGACAAACGCTGTTCAAAGTCGGCGCGGAATACTTCGGCGCGTCGCTGTACGCTACAGCCGCGTGCTTGTTGTCGATCGACGGTTATCGGTCGCGCAATGCCGACCAATTGTGGCTGGCCGCAGCAGCCTGGACGATGGGTCTATCGGAGCTGTTTTTCACGCTCTATGTCCACTTCACCGATTTAACGAATTTGCTGGGGCACGTATACAAAGTCATCGCCTACGGCATGGTGTATCGCGCACTATTCGTTGGTGGAGTGCGAACGCCTTATCGCGAGTTGGCGAGCGAACGCTCTCGATTGCAGGCCGTACTTAAAGCCATTCCCGATCCAGTCTGGATGAAAAACCAAGCGGGGGTTTACCTGGCGTGCAACGCTACGTTCGAGCAGATATTCGGCAACAAGCAAGAGGATACGGTTGGCAAAACTGATTACGACTTATTCCCTCCCGAACTGGCCGAGTCATTTCGCCGGCACGACCAGATTGCACTGACACGAGGGGGCCCGTATTTTTACGAGGAGCGGGTGCAACTCGCGGATGGCGATTCGCATATATTTGAAGCGTCCAGGATGCCGATTTACCTTGCCGATGGATCGTTGGCCGGCATTTTCGGCATTGCCCGCGACATCACCGCCAAGAAGCTCATCGAAGACGAACTGCGTTTGGCGGCGATCACTTTCGAATCGCAAGAAGGTATTTTTATCACGGACGCCAACGGTGTGATCCTGCGCGTAAACGGCGCATTTACAAAAATGACCGGTTACAGCGCGCAGGAGTCTGTCGGTTGCACGCCAAGCCTACTGAAATCGGGCCGGCACGATGCAGCGTTCTATGCCGCCATGGGCCAGAGCCTGCGCGAAAAAGGTAGCTGGCACAGCGAGATTTGGAACCAGCGCAAGAACGGCGAGGTTTGTCCACAGTGGCTCTCGATTACCGCCGTCAGACAAAACGACGGCGACATCACGCATTTTGTCGCCAACTTGACCGATATCACCGAACGCAAAGCCGCCGCCGAGCAAATTCAGTATTTGTCTCTTTACGATTCGCTGACGCAGCTGCCCAACCGCAAACTCATGTACGACCGGCTGGATAATGCGTTGCGCGGCAGCATTCGCCTTAATAGGCAGGGCGCCCTGCTGTTGATCGATCTGGACGACTTCAAAATACTCAACGAAACCCAGGGATACGAGGTCGGCGACCAATTGCTGGCGGAAGTGGGGGCTCGGCTGCACGAGTGCGTGGGTCCGAGCGATAGCGCTGCCCGTATTGGCGGCGACGAGTTCGCGGTTATTATCGGAGATCTGACAGCCGACGAAGCTGGGGCCGTACAAGCCGAGGCGCGCGCAAAGTATATATTGGACTATCTCGGCAAACCCTATCGGTTGCAAATGCAATCCGGGGACCGCCAACAATATCAGTGCTCATTGAGCGCTGGCATATCACTGTTCGGCGATGGCTCCGACTCCGGCGAAGAGCTACTACGGCGCGCAGAAGCAGCAATGAATCAAGCCAAGGCAGCCGACCACGACAAGTTGCAATTTTTCGATCCCAGAATACAGGCGGCAGTCGTCGCGCACGCCGCGCTCGAGGCCGATCTCCGGCGCGCCATTACCGAACAACAGCTATTTCTACATTACCAGCCGCAAGTTGAAACGCTAGGCAAGGTGATCGGTGCCGAAGCGCTAATTCGCTGGCAGCACCCCGAACGCGGCACGGTGTGGCCGGGAGACTTCATTCCATTGGCCGAGGAAACCGGCTTGATCGTTCCAATCGGTCAGTGGGTATTACAATCAGCGTGCGTGCAATTGGCCCAGTGGTCCACGCAGCCGGCCATGGCACATCTGTGTCTGGCTGTAAATGTCAGCGCCCTTCAGTTTGCGCAACCGGACTTTATCGAAAATACCATAGCGGTGATCCGGCAAACGGGCGCGCCGGCGAACAAACTCAAGCTGGAACTGACCGAAAGCTTATTGGCGCAAAATACCGAAAATGTGATCGGCAAAATGCTTACGTTAACAGCCATCGGTGTTCACTTCTCTCTCGACGATTTCGGTACCGGTTATTCATCGCTGTCCTATCTCAAGCGATTACCGCTACATCAATTGAAAATCGACCGCTCCTTCGTGCGCGACGTCGCAACCGATCCCAACGACGCCGCAATCACCGATACCATCGTTGCGCTGGGGCGAACATTAGGGCTCAACGTAATCGCCGAAGGCGTTGAGACGGAGTCTCAGCGAGACTTCCTGAGTAAACTTGGCTGCCGCCAATTCCAGGGTTATTTATTCAGTAAACCGTTGCCTATCACTCAATTCGAAGCACTAGTTCGCGACGGACACAGAGAGGTTTAACTATAAGCGAACAGATTTGTAAATTGCGCTTGACGATATTCGACAGCATTCCCCGCAATCTTGCTGCTTTAGTGAAAGAAATAGCTGGGAAATCCAGATTGCGGATTGCCTTGGCTTAAAGTCTCTGAATGCCTACTGGACTGATGGCAATTCACCCCCCACAATTCACATTGCAGTAGGAGTCGCATTGGGCCGGGAGTCGTTGCTGATCTATCTGATGTAAGCTGTTTACGCCATGAAAGCACTACCCCTTACATCGACGGCAATCGCCACGTCGCTGATCATATTAGCGGTTGTCAGTCTCTCGCTCCTGCATACGATCGATCTTGCTCAGCGCGCCTATGTCTCCAATCACGTACTAGCCAATCTTGCATCGACTGTTTCGCATATCCGCCGCATAAGCCAAAACGAGGTGGCACAGGTCAGCGTCATCGTCGCTAACAAATCGTTCAACAGTCTAGCCAGCGCAGCGTTACAGCAATCCGATAACGCGAGGGCCAAGAACATACTCAAAGAATGGTTGGAGCCAATCTACCGGAGTCACGGATTTTATGGGTACTCGTTAATCAAGCCCGATATGACGATCGTAGTGTCGTCGGTTCCTGGACGCACAGGGCAGCGGGTGCAACGCGCGGAGTTTGTCGAATTCTTGCAAACGCTTAAGCCCGGCGAAACAACCGCTGCCCCCTTAGTGACGGCGGCCGGGGTAGTCGCCATGCCGGTTACCTGCGCGCGCTTACGTCCGGCTGACGCCAGCGCCGGTTTTCTGTGCGTGATATCCGACCCGACAGTTCACCTGTTTAAGCTGCTGGAAATTACGCGCACCAGTAAAACCGGGGAAGCATATCTCATCGATCGCGATGGACTGATTGTATCGCCCAGTCGATATATACAGCGATCGTTATCGAACATGGGCAGCATGCCTTTGTACGCCCGACCGCCAAAGCTCTTGAGCAACGGCCGCGGCCATCGCTTTGGGATGACCTCGAACAGCAATACCTTGACCTTGGTCGCCGACCGCTTGTTGCAAGACAAAAGCTCTACGGGCTACCTCGACGACTATCGGGATTATAGAGGCGTACCGGTGGTTGGCGCAGGACAATGGCTACCCGAACTGGGAGTAGGCGTTATTGTCGAGGAAGACCTGAGCGCAGCTTACTATGCCAATCGCAACGCCCACATTGCGGTAGCGACATTAAGCGGCGTCGCGGTGCTACTGATTATTTTTCATCTGTACGTGCAAGTGCAGGCGCGCCGTCGGCTTGCACAGAGCGAACGACTGGGACGCACATTCCGCGACAATTCACCCAACGGCCTGATCATGTGGGATTTAAATGGCAGCATACTGATAACGAACCCACCGATGGAAGAGATCTTTGCGCTACCGCGCGGATATGCACTCGGCAAATCCGGCTGGGAGTTGTTTCCCGCTAAGCTGGCTCGGTTGTTCGAAGTAGCCCGCGATGAGGTGTTGGTCAACCGCGAAATGAAAGAGCAATTGTATGAACTGAGCGGCTTGGGCGACAGCAGCCGTATGCTGCGCATTGTCACCTTCCTCGTGCGCGGGAGTACCTATGCGCCAGTGGGTATAGGCAGTGTGATAACCGATGTCACGATTCAGGCGCACGCTCGCCAAGCCTTGGAAAACATCAACCGGGATCTCGAAACGCGAGTACGGGAACGGACTGTCGAACTGTCGCGCGCGCGCGACGCGGCGGAAACCGCCGCGCAAGCGAAAGCCGAGTTTCTGGCGAATATGAGCCATGAAATTCGAACGCCGCTGAATGCAATCCTCGGCATGTCACACCTGGCAAATCACGACAACCACGATGAAAAAATTGCACAATACCTGCGACGCATTTACGACTCAGGCCGCCATCTATTAGGCGTAGTCAACGATATTCTTGATTTCTCGAAATTGGAGGCTGGCAAGCTAACATTGACGAAGGAAGAGTTCTCTTTGATGCGGGTACTCGAGCACAGCGTCGGCCTAATCAGAGCGCAAGCCGCTGAAAAAGGACTGGAGCTGACTATCCATATCGACCCCGGCATTCCCGATATGCTGGTCGGCGATCAACAGCATCTCGCTCAGATACTGATTAACTTCGTGACCAATGCAGTTAAATTCACCGATAGCGGCAAAGTATGCGTGCGCGTGACGCGCACATCTTTCACCATCGACGCATTGAGTTTGCGCATCAGCGTGGTCGATACCGGTATAGGCATCGCCAACGAACAGCTCGCCCATCTATTTCAGCCTTTTCATCAACTGGATTCCTCGACGACGCGGCAATTTGAGGGCACAGGCCTCGGACTCGTTATCAGTAAACGACTGGCCGTGCTGATGGGCGGCGACGTGGGCGCCGAGAGCGCACCTGGGCAAGGCAGTACCTTCTATGTGGAGTTACCGCTTGGAATCGGTCGGGCTGACCAGCGAGCGGAGAAACCGTCGCTCTATTCGCACCGCCTCCTCATTATCGAAGCCAATGATGATGAGCGCGACGCACTGGTCGATCGGCTAGCCAGCCTGTTCAAGCGCATTGACGCGATCAAAACTGGCGCCGAAGCCGTTGCAATGATCGCAGCGGCTGACCGCTCCGAGCAGCCTTATGATCTAGTATTTTTCGATTGGAAATTGCCAGACCTCCCTGGAGAGATCATCGCAAGCCATATCGCTGAATTATCCTTGCGGAATGCGCGCCCGCGCTGCGTGGCGCTGTTGCCGCCGACTTGTAATCACTGTGATCTGGAGGGACTAGCCGGCATCGACGACGTACTCGAGAAGCCGGCTTTCGGCTCGCAGCTGCTCGACCTACTAATTCGCCAACTGGGCCCTGTCACAGGCGCTCCTCAGGCTGCCACGCATCAGGAATTCGCAGCCGTACCTGCGTTTGCCGACCGCCATGTTCTATTGGTCGAGGATAATTCGACCAATCGCGAGGTCGGTATCGCGCTGCTAAAATTGCTTGGACTTAAAGTATCGACCGCTAATAACGGTGCGGAGGCTCTACGGATACTCAATCGCGAATGGTTTGATTTGATACTGATGGATTTGCACATGCCCGTCATGGACGGTATTCAAGCTACTGAAGCAATCCGTAAAAACAAGGCGCTAGCCCAGCTGCCCATTATTGCGCTAACTGCAGATGTGTTCGATAGCAATCGAGAGAAATTACTGGCGGCAGGCGCCAATGGGGCGATCAGTAAGCCGATCGAACCGGATCAACTCCGCAGCGTGTTAATGCAATGGTTGCCGCAATCAACACTGCCCGGACCCGCCGCCGACCCGATACGTCCTGCTACTGCAAATTTGCTGGAATCGCCAAAAAATGCGGGACACCTGCTGCAGCTCAAGCAGTTACCGGAGTTGGATGTCGACAAGGCAGTCGCACGAATGATGGGACTCACCGACGTTTATTTGGAGTTCGCGCAGAACCTTGTCACCAGCACCGCAAAGACGGAAGTCAAATTTCGCGAAGCGATCGCCTGCGGGAATCAGAGCGCCGTTCACGATATTGTTCATACGCTGAAGTCGCTTTGTGGCGGCCTCGGTGCCGAACAAATTGCTTTGCTATGCGAGGAGATTGAAGCAGAACTGTTTGAAGGCAAAATGAATAGCGAACTCATCGAAGTATTGCTAACCAGGTGGAATCCGCTCTACAGCCACCTCGAGCGAATTCTACTACTTTCCTAGCCCATTCTTTCCGTGATTTTTATTGTGTCAATTGTACCTAAGATCAATGTACCAAAGGACAAGAGCAAACCGCTCAAACGATAACTAGCCTTAGTGAGAAGTTTGGGAGCGACCACCTGATTCATTCGGGATGAAGAGGGGCTAATGCGCTAGCGCCAGAATATTCCATAACCGCAAGTGCGGTTGACTCTGGCATGACAGTGCACTTGGCGGATTCGACGGTATTTACAAAGGCGTCGATCTCATGGCACGCACAACTACACGTCATTACCCTTCGCAACTCCGCCTAACTAATGTGGCTCTCGTTACGGCCAATCAAACGCCACCCTTGTTGCTGAAGATAAAACGACGAAACTCGTTCCATCGGGTAAAAATATAATGACCAAGAAACTATTGCTCTTCACAGACTACTTCATTCCTACAAACATCCGCTCTGACACCAGTCAGCTATACCACGCACGCGCCATCGCAGTCGCCGCACTAGTTGCCCCGATTGTTTACATAGCAATCAGCATTTCTCTATTCACTTTCCCGACGCAGCCTGATTCACGCGCTTTTGGCCTCTACTTGATGGCCATAACCTCTGCGATACGTTGGGCTTTCTTGATTGCGATGCGCTGCGGATTCAATTTTACAACGTTAAAAAAAATTCTCATTTTCGAAACGACTGCAACTATTGCGGTCGCAATTGTATTTACGGGCGGCGTTATCCACTCGCCTGCGTCGCAGCTACTACCGATAGCTATGGTAACGGCATTCCTGTTTGGCGGCAGCCAACTAGGAGTTCAGTTATCGAGTGGGCTGATCGCCATCGTGGCAATTACAGTTGCGATGGAGTTCAGCATTGAAATCCGATGGCCGCATGTAATCCTCACCGAATTTAGCCGCGCTCAAAACGCCATATTATTGAGTGCGAATCTGGCAATTATGGTGGCACTTATCTACATATACGAATTCACATCGGCTGCGTTACGGCGCGACCGCGATATCGAGCATCAAAAGGTAGTGCAGTTGTCGCAAACAGACCCCCTGACCGGTATCGCTAACCGTCGTACTTTCGACAAAATACTAGCTGAACGTATCGCACAGAACGATTCGCCTAGCGCCGCTAAAACATTTGCACTGGGCAACATCGATCTCGATGGATTCAAACCAATTAACGATCAATACGGCCATCAAATAGGCGACACTGTCTTACAAGCAATCACGATGCGCTTAAGCTCGGCCCTGCGCGAAAGCGACTGTGTCGGGCGAGTTGGCGGCGATGAATTCATGCTAATTATCGACGAGATGTGCGATCCGTTATTACTTGCTCAAATGGCCAAGCGCCTACTTCATATTCTTCATGAGCCGATTACCACCAGCGCCGGATTGATTAAACCGGGAGCCAGCATTGGTTTCGCGCTTTTTCCTGCCCACGCACGCAACCTTGAAGCGCTAAAAAAAATAGCGGATGAAGCCATGTATTACGCCAAACGTCAGCGTTGTGGCTGGCATCTGTACGACCCAGATACCGACAAAGCTGTACCGACAACAGAATCCTACAATACGAATACATTGTACTGACTACCACCTGCTTGCCCCTTTCATCAAACAGATGAGACCAGGTAGTGGAGACAGAGTATTACCCGACAGAAGGGTTTCGACATTATTCGCTAATCAGAACTATCGCCAGCCAAAACTAAAGCCAAAATGAGCTTCTGTTGCGCAAAATCATACCTATGGGTTTGCCCCTCACCCCAAAAACGAAAAAGGCCGATCATCGCTGATCGGCCTAAGTCGTTCTATCTAATGGTACGCTTGGAGGGATTGGTCGATACCGCACGCGGTATCGATCCCTTCGGGGCTTCGCCGCCAACGCGGCTCGTTGCAAACGCTGCGCTTTGTATCGCCCATGCGGGCGCTGTCTCCTCTTGCTGCGCAAGCTCCGGCTCGAACCCACGGGGGTTCTCACCCGCCAAACACTGATAAATAAAAAAGCCACCGCAGGGGTGGCCTTTTTGTTTGTATGGTGCGCTGGGAGGGATTCGAACCCCCGACCCTCTAGTTCGTAGCCAGATACTCTATCCAACTGAGCTACCAGCGCACAGGGCGCGTACTATATTGAAACACCCCCGCAACGTCAAGCATTTAGCCGCAATACCAAGGCATTATTTGGCAAATCCCCGGCGCCTGATTTTCGAGCAATTCCTGCGGGCGCAAGACTGAGTTTTTCGTGGTTATCCGCAAAGGGCGCCGCCATAATAGCGCCATGCAAACACTCGAAAACCTGCAGTTCGATAATAGCTTCGCGCGTCTCGGCCCCCCTTTTTACACGCGGCAACAGGCCCGAGGACTCGATAATCCGCGCCTGGTGATCGCCAGCAAGGCGGCCGCCGAGCTGCTTAATCTCGACCCGGCGCAACTCGAGCGGCCGGACTTCGTGCAATATTTCAGCGGCAATCGGCTGCTACCCGGCGCCGAGCCGCTCGCCATGGTGTACGCCGGGCATCAATTCGGCCAGTACGCCGGCCAGTTGGGCGACGGCCGTGGGCTGCTGCTCGGCGAGGTGATGTCGGAGCCGCACGGGCGCTGGGATCTGCATTTGAAGGGCGCGGGTAAAACCCCGTATTCGCGCTTCGGCGACGGGCGCGCGGTATTGCGCTCTAGCATTCGCGAATTCCTATGCTCGGAGGCGATGGCGGCGCTCGGCGTACCGAGCTCGCGCGCATTGTGCGTGATCGATAGCGATACGCGCGTGCAGCGCGAGCAGATCGAGCGCGGCGCGATGGTATTGCGGATGGCGCGCTCGCATGTGCGCTTCGGACACTTCGAGCATTTTCACTACACCGAACAACCGGAATTACTGCGCGAGCTCGCCGATTACGTGGTTGCCAGGCACTATCCGGAATTTATCGATAAAGCGGAGCGCCACGCCGAGTTATTGCGGCAGGCGACCCTGCGCACCGCGACGTTGATTGCGCATTGGCAGGCGGTCGGTTTCGCGCACGGCGTGCTCAACACCGACAATATGTCGATTATCGGCGATACCTTCGACTACGGTCCGTTCGGTTTTCTCGACGATTTCGATCCGACTTTTATCTGCAATCACTCCGACGATCGCGGCCGCTATAGCTTCGAACGCCAGCCCAGCATCGGTTTGTGGAATCTGAATGCACTCGCGCACGCGTTGAGCGGCCTTATCGATATCGATACGATTCGCGGCATCCTGCAACAGTACGAACCGCATCTGATCGGCGTCTACAGCCAATTAATGCGTAATAAATTGGGGTTGATCGAGGATCGCGCCGAAGATACCGAGCTGCTGAGCGAGTTATTGCAGCTATTGGCGAGCAATCACAGCGATTACACGGTATTTTTTCGCCGGCTATGCGAGTTCGACGAAAGCCAAACGCATTCGCCGCTACGCGACGACTTTGTCGATCGCGAGCGTTTCGATCGCTGGACTCAAACTTATCGGGCTCGGCTGCAACAACAGCAACAACCGCGCGAACAACGCAGCGCATTGATGCGGCGCGCCAATCCGAAATTTATTTTACGTAATTATTTGGCGCAACAGGCCATCGAAAAAGCCGAGCAGGGCGATTACAGCGAAACACAACGGTTGTTTACGGTGCTGCAAAGCCCTTACGACGAACAACCGGGCAATGAAAGTTACGCCGCCGCGCCGCCGGATTGGGGTAAACACCTGGCGGTGAGCTGCTCCTCTTGAGCCAATGCAGTTTTTAGGATTTGGGTTTTAGATTTTGGGAAAATTATGGGGGTATGTCTTTGGAGCTTTTGGCTAAAGCCTAAACCCCAAAAACTAAAACCTGCCCTGCGCCCCTTCAGACGCCGATATTACCCAATGTCGTCACGATCGAGTTGAGAATTGCCGCCACGCGCGGATACTCCGCCTCGAAGGTTGAAACCGCGCCCTCTACCTGATCGACCAGCGAATCGTCGGTCGCGCCATCGTCGAGTTGCGACTCGATATCGGCGATCAGGCGATCGATCGGCGCGCGCTTCTCGGCATCGACCGCCAACGAATCCAGCGCAGCGTTCAAATGTTGTAACTGCTCGCGCAGATTTTTCTCGTTCACGATTGCTCTCCTTTATTTCTACTGTTCGCCATTTCTACTATTCGCGCCCGATCTTAGCACCATTGCCGCCAAGATGAATTATTCCTCTTTCGGCTTGGCAGCGCGTGCGCCGGCTTTTTTTACGGCTGGCGCTTTTTCCGGCGCGGTGATCGCATAATTCATCGCGTGATAAATATAATTCTGTTCGACGGTGCGATGGAATAGTTGCGCCCAGGGTCCGCCGGCGTAGATCGGTACATCCTCGCCCGAATGCGTCTCCTTCGAAAGCGGCACCAACGCCTGCTGCAGATAATCCGGCTTGGTGGTATCGACATCGCCGATATCGCGGCGCTCGCGCTCCGCCGAGGCGGCATTGCGCACGGCGATGGCGCCCGGGCCATTCATGTAACCGAGCGTAGTGTAGGGCTTGCCGTCGAGTGCCGCTTGCGGCTCATCGCTGGGCTTGTCGCTTTCGTCGTTGCCGATCACCTTACCGAGAATCGGATTGCCGCGCTTGGCATACCCGGACATCGTCAATGTGTGACTGTGATCGGCAGTGACGATGATCAGCGTGTCTTTGCTATCGGTGGCGGCCAACGCCGCGCGCACGGCGTTGGCAAATTCGCGGGTTTCATCCAATGCGCGATACGCGTTGCCCATATGATGCGCGTGATCGATGCGTCCGCCTTCCACCATCAGGAAAAAGCCGCGCGGATTTTTTTTCAAAATGGAAAGCGCTTTTTTCGTCATCTCCGGCAGCGATGGCTCGCCACCCACATCGTTTTTGCGATCGGCTTCAAAACTCATTTCGCCGCGATTAAACAGACCCAGCAAGTGATCGACCTTTTTCGGATCGATCGCGGTGAATTGTTGCTGATTCCAAACGTAGGCGGCATTGCGATATTTCTTGGTCCACTCGCTGGTTAAATCGCGTCGATCGTCGCGCTCGCCGGTCGCGCCGCTGCCCTCGGGATCGCCGACCGCGGTCGGTAAAAATTTACTGCGGCCGCCACCCAGCACGACATCCAGACCGCCGCCCAGCGGAAACTCAATTAATTGTCTAGCGATGTCTCTACAGCCCTGAATCTTGCTCTCCGTCGGCATATCGTGATCGCTCTGCCAATTGCGCTCGGGCACATGGGCATAGGTCGCTGCCGGGGTGGCATCGGTAACGCTCGACGTGGTCACGATACCGGTGGATAAGCCGGCCTTCGCGGCCTGCTCCAGAAAGGTTTGCACGCCATTGCCCTGCGCGCTTTTGCAATCGCCGCGCTGCGCGTTTTGATTGACGCCGATGAAACCGGACTTGGTTTTCACGCCCGACATAATCGCCGTCATAGTACCGGCGGAATCGGGTACTTGTTGATTGGTGTTGTAGGTCTTCGCCAATGCCGTATAGGGCAGCTCTTCAAAGGACAGCGAGTTCTCCTCGCCATTGTCGCCACGCAACTGGCCATCGAAAATGCGCGCCGCGGTCACAGTGGTAAGACTCATGCCATCGCCGATAAATAGAATAACGTTGCGCGCGCGCGCTTCATTAGGCTTCAGTTGCAAGGTCTTGCGTAATTCGGCAGCGCCATCCGCATACCACTGACCGGGGTTTTCTTCGCGCGCCAGCGCCGTCGTAGCCGCGGCGCACAATGCAATAAGCCCGCCGATCGCGCGCAACTTTTTACTAAAACTATTATTCATCGCCTGCCTCGTTTTTCGGGTGTTGATCATCGCTAGCGCTCGCGCTATCGGCCACTCATCAGTACATCAAAGAAAATAATTTACGCTGATACTCTTTCGCCAAAGGGTCGCTGTTGCCCAGCACGGCGATGATATCCAACACGGCTTTTTTGGCCGTGCCATCGCGAAACTGGCGATCGCTGCGCAAAATTCCGATCAACAGATCGAGCGCCTCGCGATGCTGCGCGTTCTGACTATACTGCAGCGCCAACTGATACGCCGTCTCGAAATCCTCCGGCGCTTTTTTCAAACTCTCTTCGAGCGCGCGAATCTCCGGTGTTTTCGCCGCCTCGCGCTGTAACTCCAACTGCGCGGTCAGCTGTTGATAGCGCGAATCGCGATCGGCAAGCTTGATCGCATCGAGCTGCGCCTGCGCCTCGTCGAATCGCTTGAGCGCCAGCAGCGTTGCGGCCAGCTCGATGCCGATATCGGCGCGCTTGCGCGAATCGGCGTAGGCGTTGCGCAATAGCGCCAGTGCGGCGCCGAAATCGCCGGCCGCGATCAGTTCGCGCGCCTGTTGCAGCTGGATATCCCAGGGCTTCGGCAAATATTTTTCCAGCATCTGCCGCACCGCGCTCTCCGTTTGCGCACCGGCGAAGCCATCCACCGGTTGACCGTCCTTCATCAGCATAATAGTCGGCAAACTGCGCACGCCGAATTGTTCGGCGATGCGTTGCTCTTCGTCGCAATTGACCTTGGTCAGTAGAAATTGGCCGGCGTATTCGTTCGCCAGCTTTTCCAGAATCGGCAGCATGACTTTGCACGGCGCGCACCAGTCGGCCCAGAAGTCGATCAATACCGGGCGCTGAAACGATTCGTCGATTAACATGGCCTTGGCGTTGGCCATGGTCACGTTCACTATGTGCTCACTCATATTATCTCCATTTCTGGCGCTATATTGAGCCCGCGCGCCGCTAATCAATATTGTATTATCGACCGAATATTTTATCGAAGCGGCGCACCGCCTCTTCGAGCCGCGCCATGCCGGTGGTGTACGCGAAGCGCACGTGTTCGCGCGCGCGGAAACGGCCAAAATCGGTGCCGGGGGTAATCGCAATGCCGTGCTGTTCGAGCATATCCAGACAAAACCGCTCGCTATCGTCGGTAAAGTTTTTAACGTCGGCATATAAATATAAAGCGCCTTCCGGCGCGTGCGGAATCACAAAACCCAAACGCCGCAATTCCCCCAATAAAAAATTGCGGCGCCGGCCGAATTCCGCCCGCCGCTCGCTGAAAATTGCCTGCGCCTCGGCGCCGAAGCCGGCCAGCGCGGCATATTGCGCGGGCGTCGACATCGAGATAAAGAAATTCTGCGCCAGTTTTTCCAAGTGCGGCACGGCGGCCTCGGGCGCGACCAGCCAACCGAGCCGCCAGCCTGTCATGCCAAAATACTTTGAAAAACTATTGATGACAAAAGCCTGATCGGTCACTTCTAAAATCGACGGTGCATCGATGCCGTCGTAGGTGAGGCCGTGATAAATCTCATCGACGATGAGATGGCCACCCTTGCGCGCGCACAGCGCAGCCAAGCCGGTCAACTCGTCGCGCGAGAGGATAGAGCCGGTCGGATTGGCCGGCGATGCCACCAGAATGCCCGAAGTATTATCGCGCCAATGTTGCTCGGCTTTGGCGGCGGTCAATTGATAATGATCCTCGGGGCCAACCGGCACCAATTGCCCCTCGGCCTCGACCAGACGCAGAAAATGGCGATTGCACGGATAACCGGGATCGGTCATCAACAAGCCTTTGCCCGGGTCGAGCAACAATGCTGCTATTAATAGCAGCGCGCCCGATGCGCCCGGCGTAATTAAAATGCGTTGCGGCGCGATCGTCACGGCGTATTGCTCGGCGTACCAGGCGGCGATCGCCTCGCGCAATTCCGGGATGCCGGTGGCCTGCGTATAAAATGTCTGGCCGCGATCGAGCGCCGTTTTAGCGGCTTCGATAATCGGCCGCGCGGTACTGAAATCGGGCTCGCCCGCCTCCAGATGCACGATGTCGCGCCCCTGCGCCGCCAGTGCCGTGGCGCGCGCCAATACTTCGACGACGCGGAATGGCTCGATGTCGAGCAGACGTTTGGCAAACAAATTATTCAATATGCTCTCCTGTTTCATCGCAGCGCAGCTCGACCAGCTTTCGGCGAGGCGGCTATTGTAGACGCGGTCGGTTGTCGTGACCACGAAAACACAGCGCGCGCGCCGCGCATTTGCCGCGCGCAACAGGCGGCGGCCAACCGTTGGAGCTAAGCATCTACGTCTGGCGTTGGGCGCGGTTATCTGGTAGGTTTGCGCGCTTGATAATTGCAGGCGAATACCAGCCAACCTGCGGTGGGGGAGTTGTGCCGCAAATCGGCAGCGTTTTAAGTTAAGAGGCGTTGACATGTCAGCAAAGAAACAAGAGGTGGCTACCCCCTTCAAAAATTTTGAGCCTTATAAGCTCAAGAAGGGCGAGGAGTATATGAGCGACCGGCAGAAGGATCACTTCCGCCACATCCTCCGGCAGTGGAAGGCCGAGCTGATGGAAGAGGTCGATCGCACGGTATCGCATATGAAGGACGAAGCGGCTAACTTTCCGGATCCCGCCGATCGCGCCACGCAGGAAGAAGAATTCAGCCTGGAATTACGCACCCGCGACCGCGAGCGCAAATTGATCAAGAAAATTGATTCCACACTCGATCTGATCGACAACGACGATTACGGCTTTTGCGAAGCCTGCGGCGTGGAAATCGGTATCAAGCGCTTGGAAGCGCGACCGACCGCAACGTTGTGCATCGACTGTAAAACGCTCGATGAAATCAAAGAGAAACAAGAGCACGGTTGAGCTGTGCCACTCTATAAGTAGAAGATAAGCGGCAAATTTTGTGAAAGGGGAGGTTTCCTCCTCCCCCGCTTCCGCCTTAAACTGCAACGCGTCGCTCCCTCTTTCCAGTACCTCCACGTTAACGCCGCGCCATGTCCGCTGAGCCCACTTCCGTTTTAGGTTATGTAGGTCGCTTCGCACCGTCGCCCACCGGACCACTGCACTTCGGCTCGCTGCTCGGCGCACTGGCGAGCTTCCTCGATGCACGCGCCAATAACGGTCGCTGGCTAGTGCGCATTGAAGATATCGATCCACTGCGCGAAGTGGCCGGTGCCGCCGCCGACATACTGAATTGTCTGCGCAGCCACGGCCTATGTTGGGACGGCGAGGTGTGGTATCAAAGTCGGCGCAGCGAATTCTATCGGGCCGCAGTCGAACAGTTGTTGGCGGCAGACCAAGCATTTTATTGCAGTTGTTCGCGCAGCGAGTTGGTCGACAGCGGCGGCATCTATACCGGTCGGTGCCGCGCCTGCCGGCAAGCGCCGAGTATCCCCTACGCAATTCGTCTGCAGGTCGACGCAGGCGACATCGTTTTTAACGATGGCATTCAGGGACCGATCCGCCAAAATATGGCGCGCGAGGTTGGGGACTTCGTGCTGTTTCGCAAAGAAAGTTTGGCGGCATACCAGTTAGCCGTGGTGATCGACGATGCCGCCCAGGGTGTCACGCATATCGTGCGCGGCTCCGATCTACTCGACTCCACCGCGCGCCAGATTTTTCTGCAGCAGCGCTTAAAATTGCACACTCCGCACTACGCACACATCCCGGTGATCGCGAATCGCAGCGGCCAAAAACTCAGCAAACAAACGCTTGCACCCGCACTGGTAGCTGCGGCAGCACCGCAAAACCTGCTGGCGGCGCTGGAATTTCTCAATCAGCCTCCGCCCGCAGGCGATGCGCGCAACTCGGTCGAGCAAATACTTTCCTGGGCGGTTGCACATTGGCAATTAGCCCGCATCCCGCGCCGCTTGTCGCGCAGTGGCGCCGATCTACCGGCGGCTTGCCGCCAATTTGCCTAGCCGAGCGTCGGTACTTTGCATCTTGCGCGAGCGTTAAGTACTATCTCGCGATCTCTCGCCTGCGGCACATCGCCATGTATTTGAACCCCACCCTGCTGTTGTTATTAGGTCTCAGCTTCATCTTCGCACCCTCGCTGCAAGAATGGGTGTTGAGCGGTCACGATAATTGGTATCGCCCCTATCTGGTATGGATTGCCCTGATCGCTTTCATCTATTGGAGCCGGCGCGGCAAAACCCACGATGAGTTTTAACTTAACCCATCTGTTTTTGGCAGGGCTGGGTTATCTGCTGCTGCTATTCGCCATCGCGCATTTCGGCGAGCGCGGCTATTTTCCAAAACATTTATTGCGCCACCCGCTGGTTTACATTTTGTCGCTCGGCGTATTCGGCGGCACGACGTTCATCTACAACACGGTGGATACGGCGTATACCTACGGTTACGGTTATCTCGCGCTGTACACCGGCGTCGGTGGCACTTTCTTATTTGCGCCGCTGCTGTTGTCGCCGCTGTTGCGAATCTGCCGTCTCTACCAACTCAGTTCGCTGGCCGATTTATTGACCTTCCGCTTCCGCAGCCAATGGGCCGGGTCGGCGGTGACGCTGTTTATGCTGTTGGCGATGATGCCGCTGCTGGCGCTGCAAATGCAGGCGGTATCCGATACCGTGCACGTATTGACCAGTAATCCCTCGCAAATTTTTACGCCGGCGCGGCGCGCCGACGGTTTGGCATTGATGTTCTGTATCATCATCTCGGTGTTTGCGATTTTATTCGGTTCCAAGCACCGCTCTGCGCATCAGCATCACGATGGCCTGGTGGCAGCCATCGCGTTCGAGTCGCTAATAAAGCTGCTAATTTTTCTCGGTCTCGGTGTGTTTGCGGTATATGGCGTATTTAATGGTTTCGATGCCATGGACGGTTGGCTGCTGACCAATCCGAGCGCGCTGGAATCATTGCGCTCGCCGATTCGGCAGGACTCCGCGCGCGCGCTGATGCTGATTTTCTTTTCCGTCACCATCTGCATGCCGCATATGTTTCATATGTTATTTGCGGAGAATCCAAGCCCCAAGGCCTTGAATCAGGCAAGCTGGGGATTCTCCATCTATCTACTGTTATTAAGCCTGCCGGTGCTGCCCATTCTATGGGCCGGGTTAAAACTCAACACCTCCCTACCGCCGGAGTATTTCACGCTGGCGCTAGGCGTCGAACAACACTCCGGGCCGATTGCGCTGCTGACTTACATCGGCAGTCTATCGGCGGCCAGCGGCGCGATTATCGTCATCACGCTGGCGATGGCTTCGATGTGTCTCAATCATTTGATTCTGCCGTTCTACCAACCCGACACCGATCGCGATATTTATCGCTGGCTGTTGTGGACGCGGCGCGTACTGATCGTCGCGATTATTATTTGCGGTTACTTTTTTTATCAATCGATCAGTGGGCGCGAGGAATTATCCGATCTCGGCATGGCGGCATCGGTGGCTACGCTGCAATTTTTGCCGGGCGTGCTCGCCGTGTTGTATTGGCCACGCGCCAATCGCATCGGCTTTCTGAGCGGACTGCTGGCCGGTTTTATCGTGTGGTTCGTTTTGTTGCTATTGCCGCTCATCAGCGACTTTTCCGCTGATCCGTTGCTGGCAAACATCTTTATCGTCGATGCGCCGAAGGAAATGTGGGGAGCGGCGACGCTGATTTCGCTGGCATTGAATACTTTAGTATTTGCGGTTTTATCGCTGCTGGCGCCGACCTCCGACGAAGAGCGCGCCGCCGCCGAAGTCTGCGCGCTGGACGACCTCAATCGACCGAAACGCTTGACGCTGAAGATTCGCAATATCGCAGAGGTTATCGAGCGCCTGGCCACGACAGTATTGGGCGAGGCCGGCGCCAAGCGCGAGGTCGAGCGCGCGCTCGCCGATCTAAAGCTCAATAGCGGCGAAAATAGACCCTACGCGCTGCGCCGATTGCGCGATCGGATCGAAATCAATCTTTCCGGTTTGATGGGGCCGGCGGTCGCGCGCGAAATTGTCAACCGTACGCTGCCCTATGAGCAGGCCGGCGCTGGCCTGACCGAGGATATCAACCTGATCGAGGCGCGCCTCGAGCGCTATAAATATCATCTCACCGGTCTCGCGGCGGATTTGGATAGCCTGCGGCGCTACCATCGCCAAACCTTGCAAGACCTGCCGATCGGCCTCTGCTCGCTGGGGCGCGATCGGGAAATATTGATGTGGAATCGCGCGATGGAAGAGTTGACCGGCGTTACCTACCGCGATGTATTAGGTTCACATGTATCCAATCTACCCCAACCTTGGCGACAACTGCTGGATGACTTTTTTCATTCGCCGGCTGCGCATTTACACAAGCAGCGCATAGAGGTCGGCGGCAAACCGCGCTGGATCGGCCTGCTCAAAGCCAGCGAACAACAGACTGGCGACCACCAGGACGGCCAAGTTATTGTGATGGAGGATATGACGGAAACACAGTTGCTGGAGCACGAATTGGTGCACAGCGAACGTCTCGCCTCGATCGGGCGATTGGCTGCGGGCGTCGCCCATGAAATCGGCAATCCGGTGACGGGTATTGCCTGTCTGGCGCAGAATCTGAAGTACGATACAGAGAATGAGGAAAGCCTGGAAACCGCCGAGCAAATTCTAACTCAGACCGATCGCATTTCGCGCATCGTGCAGACACTGGTGAATTTTGCCCATGCAGGCTCCGGACACGGCATTCCCGAGCCCTCGCCGGTCGGCCGCAGCGTCGACGAAGCCATTCATTTGCTGGCGCTGAATAAAGAGGCGCGGCCAGTCGAGTTTATCAACCTCTGCCCCATGGATGCTCATGTCATCGCCGACGATCAGCGCCTGCTGCAAGTGTTCGTCAATTTGTTGTCCAACGCGCGCGACGCCAGTGCGCCGCAGGCGCCCATCGAAATAGCTTGCAGCATTGTCGATCAACTAACCCATATTACCGTGACCGATCGCGGCAGCGGCATCACCAAAGAACATCTCGATCAGGTTTTCGAACCGTTTTTTACCACAAAGGAGCCGGGCCAAGGCACCGGCCTCGGGTTGGCATTGGTATATGGGATCGTCGAAGATTTAAACGGTCATATCGATATCGAGAGTCCCGTGCCGGATCAACAATGCGGCACCCGTATCCATGTATGGCTACCGACGGCAATGGCGCCCGCTGCATAAAGAAGGCAAGCGCCGGATGGCGTTAGCTGGATAACCGCAGTGACGTAACTGTAGTGACGTAACTACAGTAATATAGCGGTGGAGAAGTTAGGCGCCAAATGGCCTGCATAACCGTTAATATGTACGCTCAAAGTTGGGTAGGGTCGGCATGGACAAGATTCTGATCGTTGAAGACGAAGATGTTATCCGCAATGCGCTGAAGCGACTGCTCGAGCGCAACGGTTACGATGTCGCCGAAGCCATTTCGGTACAAGACGCGCTGCTCCATCCGCTCGATAGCTATCAGTTGATTATCAGCGACCTGCGACTGCCGGGCGCTCCCGGCACCGATCTGATTCAAAAAACCGAAGAAGTGCCCGTGCTCATTATGACGAGCTACGCCAGCGTGCGCTCAGCGGTCGATTCATTGAAGGCCGGCGCGGTGGACTATATTGCCAAGCCGTTTAATCACGAAGAGATGCTGGCCACGGTGCAACAGATCATTGCCGATAACCAGCATGTCGAGGGCGCAACCCCGGAGATTACTACCAAGCGCTCAGCTAAACGTGGATTGCCTCAAGTCGGCGGCATGATCGGTAGCTGCAAGCCCATGCTAAAGCTCTACGAATATATTCATAAAGTGGCGCCGACTCACACCACTGTGCTGATTCACGGCGAGACTGGCACCGGCAAGGAATTGGTCGCCAAAGCGATCCACCAGGCCGGCAAACAGGCCGACAAACCGTTGATTTGCGTGAATTGCGCCGCGATTCCCGAGACTCTCATCGAATCGGAACTATTCGGTTATGAAAAAGGGGCTTTCACCGGCGCCAACACCAGCCGCATCGGCTTGATCGAAGCGGCCGACGGCGGCACGCTGTTTCTCGATGAAATTGGCGAATTGCCGGTCGAGGCCCAGGCGCGGCTGTTGCGCTTTATTCAGGAGAGCGAAATCCGTCGCATCGGCTCGGTGCAGTCGCGCCAAGTGGACGTTCGCCTGATTTGCGCCACTCACCGCGATTTGAAAGCGCTCTGCAGCACCGGCCATTTTCGGCAGGATCTCTACTATCGCATCAACGTCATGCAACTGATGCTGCCGCCACTGCGCGAGCGCGGCAAGGACATCTTGGAGATCGCCGAAGTCCTGCTGGCAAACCGTTGCGAAGAACTCGGCAAGAATCCTAAACATTTCTCTCCCAAAGCTATTCAGGCTATCACTACTTATACCTGGCCCGGCAATGTGCGCGAACTGGAAAATGTCGTCGAGCGCGCGGTGATTTTGTGCGATGCCGATGAAATCGATAACGATATGCTCGATATCGACCTGGAGCTGGTCAACGTCAACCAACTGCGCAGTATCGGCAGAGAGCCCAACTTAAACGTCGTCAGCGATTACATCCAGGTCAAATCCCAACCCATGGCGATCGGCGGTGATCCTATCGAAGATCTCTCGCTCGAAGACTACTTCCAACGCTTTGTACTGGAACACCAAGACTCAATGAGCGAGACCGAGCTGGCACAAAAGCTCGGCGTGAGTCGCAAATGCCTTTGGGAGCGCCGTCAACGCTTCGGCATTCCCCGCAAGAAAGCCAGCGCCAAAACCGTCAGCGCCGCATCTTGAAGACCCCGAGTAGCAGTTACTAAAATTCTGTCAAGGCGGCGTTACCGATTTGTTAGCGAGGTAACACTATCCGGGAATCAATGTAACAGGAAGCTTAGGGCTGTAATTTTCGCGGCTACAAATTAGCGCCAAGTGACTGATATAAAAAGAGTTTAAAAGATGGCACAGCTCGTGCTTTATTCATCTTATAAAAATAACAACAAATAATAAAAAATTTGGTTAAATCAATTACTGATTAAAACCAAATAACCAATAAAAATAAAAACCGCGAATATAATAAAAATCTCTGTGACCAGACCTGGATGGGGAAGACTAGTCTTCCCCGTCGATACTCTTTCCCCTTTCTTTCTAACTACTTATTAGCGCTTGCTATGGGAAGCATCTATTCATCAAGCGATATGAAGGAGCCCCCCAAAACCCTTTGTTACCAATTATTCATTTTTGTAACAAAAATCGAGGCGATACGTAACATAAGCCAACCTAGATCACTACAACCCAACTAATTTTATATATAAATCGTTGTTTTTTAAACGCTAAATAAAGTGGCACGGTACATGCCTTATATACAGTGAATAATAATAATGATCGTGCGGTTAAATAATAAAAATAAATTCGCGAAAGAGGCCTGGATGGGGAAAGCTTGCTTTCCCCGCTTCTCTTAGCACCTTAGCAAACGCAGTGCCCTCCTCCAATTTCAAGCTATTGCTCATAATCTACTGTGCTAGAATCGCGCGCCTGATCGCCATTTAGGCACCTTACCCGCAGTGGTATATTGAGAGAAATCTATTTGAAGTGGATTGAAGAGGCAAAAAGCTGGGTAAAAGAGAAAATAACCCCAGCGGCGAATAAACAGCCCGCAAAAGCAAAACTATCGGGCTCGCGCAAAAATGGCATCGGCGCTCCGCTGATAATCCCCCGCGACGAACATCGGATCTCGCGTAAATTCATCAGCGATGGCGCTCTCAAGGTCATTGCGCGCCTGCGCGCCGCCGGCTTTCAAGGTTATCTGGTGGGCGGCAGCGTGCGCGATTTGCTACTCGGCAAACATCCTAAAGACTTCGACATCGCTACCGACGCCAAACCCGAGCAGATTCGCGAGCTATTTCGCAACAGTCGAATTATAGGTCGGCGCTTTAAAATCGTTCATGTCCGCTTCGGGCCCGAAATCATCGAAGTGACGACATTTCGCGGTGCCCATGCCCAATTTACTGCCGACGCCGACGACGAGGAACAAATCAATACGCCGGGCTCGATGCGCAGCGAAAGCGGCATGTTATTGCGCGACAATGTCTATGGAACGATCGAAGAGGATGCTATTCGCCGCGATTTCACCGTCAACGCGCTTTACTACACAACCGAAAACTTTGCTGTCTACGATTATGCTGGCGGCTTAAAAGATTTACGCAATAAATCGATCCGCATCATCGGCGATGCCGAGACTCGCTATCGCGAAGATCCGGTGCGTATGCTGCGCGCGGTCCGCTTTGCCGCCAAACTGGACTTCTCAATCGAGCAGAATACCGCCGAACCTATTCGTCGCCTTGCCGGCCTGTTGCGCGATATCCCGGCAGCGCGCATGTTCGATGAGATTCTCAAGCTGTTGATGGGAGGTTACGGTCAAGCTACTTACCGGCTGATGGATGATTACGGTTTATTCGCGGTGTTATTTCCCGCCACGGCGGAAGCTATCGATTTAGGCCTGCCGTGCGCCGATGAATTAATTTTTGAAGCGCTGGCGAATACCGATCAGCGCATCGCCAACGGCAAGCCGGTGACGCCCGCCTTCATCTATGCGGCATTACTGTGGCCCGCGCTACAACAGGAGGTGAGCCAGCTCGCCGCCCAAGGCCTGACCGAGCAACTCGCCCTACAGCAAGCGATACAAACAACGATCGATCGCCAACAGCGACATACCAGCATTCCGCGCCGCTTTAGCCAACCGATGCGAGAAATTTGGGAGCTGCAATGGCGCCTGCCGCGACGCGACGCGCGGCGCATCCAAAATCTGCTGGATCACCCGCGCCTGCGCGCCGGCTACGACTTTCTCTTGCTGCGCGAGCGCGTCGGCGAATCGGCCAGCGACGTCGGGCAATGGTGGACCGAGTTTTTCGATGCCGATGAGGATCAGCGCGACCATTTGTTGCGCAAGGTGGCGACACCTCGCAGCGCCGACGGCCGCCGTCGGCGCACGCGCAAACCGCGGAGCTAACCGTGCTGCGCTGTTTTCTGGGCCTCGGCAGCAATCTCGCCGAGCCGACACTGCAAATAAAACAAGCATTGAGCGCACTGGATCGGCTCGATCAGTGCCAACTGGGAAGTGTATCGCCGCTCTATCGCAATCCCGCACTGGGTCCGGGCAAGCAACCGGACTATATTAATGCTGTCGCCGAATTATTTACCACCTTGAGCGCGACGACCCTGCTCGGCGAAATGCAGGCTATAGAAAATGTCCAGGGGCGAGTGCGCTCCGCGCGCTGGGCCGCGCGCACCTTGGATCTGGATTTACTGCTCTACGGCGATCAAGTTATCGCTACCCCCATATTGGAAGTTCCGCACCCGCGCCTGCGCGAGCGCAACTTTGTGCTCTACCCTCTGCATGCTATCGCTCCCGAGTTAATTCTTCCCGATGGAACTTCGCTGTCGGCGCTACTAGACTGTTGCTCCGCTGTCGGTTTGCAACAACTATAAAGGGGTTAATCGGTGTCTCAAGATATCAAGCAGCACGCGAAACCAGCCGCAGCACCGCGCTTTATAGCGGTTGAAGGCCCGATTGGAGTCGGCAAAACGACGCTGGCAAAACGGTTAGCGGATACTTTCAACTACCAAATGCTATTTGAGCAGGCCGAGCAAAATCCATTTCTTGAGCGCTTTTATCGCAATGCTCGTCAATCGGCGTTGGCGACGCAATTATTTTTTCTGTTTCAGCGTGCGCAGCAAATTCAGGATTTACGCCAAGGCGACTTATTTGCACCCGCCCAAGTCGCCGACTTTTTGATTGCAAAAGATCGTTTATTCGCCCGCATCAATCTCGATGCGGACGAATATGCGCTATATGAAAAGGTGTATCGGCAACTCACCTTCGATACGCCGGCACCCGACCTGGTAATTTACCTACAGGCACCCACCGACGTGCTGTTGCAACGTATTCGGCAGCGCGGCATCGGTTACGAGCAGAGTATCGAGCAAAGCTATCTCGAAAAAATCAATGCCGCTTACAGCGAGTTCTTCTTGTATTACGACGACGCGCCATTATTGATAGTCAATGCCTCACAGATCGACTTCGCCAACAGCGAGCGCGATTTTACTCAACTGGTGGAGTATCTCGGCACGGTGCGCGGCGGCCGCCACTATTTCAACCCGACGTTTCTATAAGCTGCTTTTTGTAAGCTTTTATTTTCAGGCCCTTGCTCTTAAGCTCTTATTGTCAAGTTTTCAAATTATTAACGCAGCGAGGCTCATCATGCCCAACATCTCTATCGCGCAGCTCCGCAATAAAAAGCTCGCTGGCGAAAAATTTGCAGTGCTGACCGCTTACGATGCGACCTTTGCGCGCCTAGCCGCGGAGGCAGGCATCGAGGTCATTCTAGTCGGCGACTCGCTCGGCATGGTTCTGCAGGGCCACGATAGTACGCTACCGGTCACCGTAGCCGACATGGCTTACCACGTTGCCGCAGTGATGCGCGGCAACGTCGGCGCACTGGTGATCGCGGATCTGCCCTTCGGTAGCTACGCCCTGCCGGCACAAACGCTGGACAGCGCTGCGGCGCTGATGCGCGCCGGCGCCCACGCCGTCAAATTAGAGGGCGGCCGCTGGCTGACCGAGAGCATTCGCCTATTGACCGAACGCGGCATTCCGGTTTGTGCCCATCTAGGTTTGACGCCGCAATCGGTCAACATCTTCGGTGGCTACAAAGTACAGGGACGCCAACCGGACCAGGCCGCGCAAATGCTCGCCGACGCTCAAGCCCTGGAAGCAGCCGGAGCGACTCTGCTGGTGCTCGAATGCGTACCGCAGGCGCTAGCTCAGCAAATTACCCGGGCTCTCGGTATTCCTGTGATCGGCATCGGCGCCGGTCCGCATACCGATGCGCAGGTACTCGTGCTCCACGATATGCTGGGACTCAGCGCGCGTGCGCCTAAGTTCGTGCGTAATTTCATGGCCGAGGCCAAGACCGTGCAGGAAGCATTGAGCAATTATCGCAGCGCGGTGATTAACGGGCAATTTCCCACTAGCGAACACAGTTTTGACTGATATTTGCTACGCTTAACCTCCAACTGCCAACTGCATCACGGTTTTGTGCTTCTTTAAGTAACAAAGCCATGAACAATTTGTTACCAAAAACCGTTGCTCGGGCAATTCGATTGCGGCATACTCTGCCGCCACCGAGGCAAACTGAACAGATAATGTGCAGCTTATTGATGCAATGAAGCGTCTAAGCCCTTGCTGGTGTCGGGAATGGCAATAACTACGGATGTCGGACTGGCCTGCTGTCAGTATTGTTAGTGGGATGTTAGGTGACTATGAAGATATTCGCTAAAACAGCGCAGCTACGCGCCGCCATTGCCGCCGATAAAAGGGCCGGCAAGCGCATTGCCTTTGTACCGACTATGGGCAATCTGCACGAGGGGCACCTGCAGCTCGTGCGCCGCGCCCAAAAAGAAGCCGATGTTGTTATCGTCAGTATTTTCGTGAACCCGCTGCAGTTCGGCCCCACCGAAGATCTCGATAAATACCCGCGCACCCTGGCCGCGGACAAGGAAAAGCTATTCGCCGCCGGTGTTCAATACCTATTTACGCCGGCCGTGGAAGAAATTTATCCTGCCGGCATGAATGCGCAAACCAAGGTATCCGTCCCCGAATTGTCCGACACGCTCTGCGGGGCGAGTCGCCCTGGACATTTCACCGGAGTCGCCACCGTTGTTAGTAAATTGTTTCAAATCGCCCAGCCCGATGTCGCCGTATTCGGCGAAAAAGATTTCCAGCAGTTAGCCATCATTCGCAAAATGACCCTCGATCTGTGTATGCCGATCGAAATTATCGGCGTGCAAACCGCCCGCACCACCGATGGCTTGGCGCTGAGTTCGCGCAATGGCTTTTTGAGCGAGGACGAGCGCCGCTTGGCTCCTGCACTGCACAATGCATTGCAGGAATGCCGCGAAGCCATCGCCTGTGGCTTCGATAGTTATCATGAGCTCGAACAGCATGCGATGGAGCTGCTGCGCAATGCCGGGTTCCGCCCGGATTACTTTTCCGTGCGCGATGCCCGCACATTGAGCCCGGTGTCGGCGGATACCGAAAAGCTGGTTGTATTGGGCGCCGCCTATTTAGGCAGTACGCGCCTGATCGACAATGTAACCCTCAACCTCAACCCCAGTCACGACTGGGGTATGTTGGCCACTGTTTAACTCGCCCCGGTCGCCGTTTCCCCGAGGATTCTCCGATATGCAATCGACTATGCTGAAAGCCAAACTCCACAAAGCCCGCGTCACGCACGCTGTGTTGCACTACGAGGGCTCTTGCGCCATCGATGGTCGTCTACTCGATATGGCCACCATTCGCGAATACGAACAGATTCAAATTTACAATATCACCAACGGCGAGCGCTTTACCACCTACGCCATTCGCGGCGAGGAAGGCTCCGGCATCATTTCGATCAACGGCGCCGCCGCGCATAAAGCGAATGTCGGCGATGTCATCATCATTTGCGCCTACGCAAACTATTCCGATGCCGAACTAATCAACTTCAAGCCGCGGTTGATTTATCTCAACGAAGATAACAGCGTCAGCCATGCCGCCAACGCGATGCCGCTGCAGGTCGCGTAATAGCTCGCATCGAACATGTCCAAAAGGGAGCCTAGGCTCCCTTTTTTTTCGACTGTTTTTCTACTCTATTTTCAGGATTCAGTTTCGCCGTCAATTGGAGTAATTTATCGACCATTCGATAGCCCGGTAATTTCCTGGCTTAAGCTCGGTAATCTCTAGGCTACACAATCGGCAAATACGACAAGGCGGATCGATTATGCACGGCATCAAAACCTACCCCGTACCTGCAGCGCTGGCCGCCTCGGCGCATATCGATCGAGCGCGCTACGACGCCATGTACCGCGCCTCGATCGATGCGCCGGAGCAATTCTGGTCGCAGCAGGCCGAGCAGTTTCTAACCTGGCAACAGCGCTGGCACAGCGTGCGCAAATTCGATTTTCACAGCGGCGACGCCACTTGGTTCAGCGGCGCCAAATTGAATGTCAGCGTCAATTGCATCGATCGTCACCTCGAACAGCGCGGCGATCGTGTGGCGATTATCTGGGAGAGCGACGATCCCGGCGTCGATAGCAAAATCACCTACCGGCAATTGCATCGGGCAGTATGCCGACTTGCCAATGTGTTGAAACAACGCGGCGTCAAAAAAGGCGATCGCGTGTGCATTTATATGCCGATGATCCCCGAGGCGGCGTACGCCATGCTGGCCTGCTCGCGCATCGGCGCAATTCACTCGGTGGTATTCGGCGGCTTCTCCCCGGAGGCGTTGAAGGATCGCATTCTCGACTCGGATTGCCGCGTCGTCATCACCGCCGACGAAGGCGTACGCGCGGGTAAACACATTCCCCTAAAAGCCAACACCGAAATTGCACTGCGCCATTGTCCCAACGTCGACACCGTCATCACCGTGCGCCGTACCGGCGGCGACATCCCCTGGAGCGAAGGGCGCGATATTTGGTATCACGCTGCTATCGAAACCGTCGCCGACGACTGCGCGCCCGAGTGGATGGATGCCGAAGATCCATTATTTATTCTTTACACCTCGGGCTCCACCGGCAAACCGAAGGGCGTATTACATACCACCGGCGGCTATCTGCTGATGGCGGCGATGACGCATAAATATACGTTCGATTATCGAGAGGGCGAAGTGTACTGGTGCACCGCCGATGTCGGCTGGGTTACCGGCCACACCTATATCGTCTACGGTCCATTGGCAAACGGCGCTATCACGCTGATGTTCGAAGGCGTGCCGACTTACCCGGATGCATCGCGCTGCTGGCGCGTGATCGACAAACATCGGGTCAATACGTTTTACACCGCGCCTACCGCGTTGCGCGCGCTGATGGGATTGGGCAACGACTTCGTCAAAGCGACATCGCGCGCTTCGCTGCGCCTACTCGGCACGGTCGGCGAGCCGATCAATCCGGAGGCGTGGGAATGGTATTACCATGAGGTTGGCAATGCGCGCTGTCCGATCGTCGATACCTGGTGGCAGACCGAAACCGGTGCGCACATGATCACGCCGCTGCCCGGCGCAATGCCATTGAAGCCCGGCTCGGCGACGCTGCCGTTCTTTGGTGTGGAACCGGTGCTGCTCGATGGCGAGGGCAAGGAGATCGACGGTGCCGGCGAGGGCAATCTGGCCATCAAAGCTTCCTGGCCGAGTCAGATTCGCACCATCTACGGCGATCACCAGCGCATGACCGAAACCTATTTCAAACCATTTCCCGGCTATTACTTTACCGGCGACGGTGCGCGCCGCGACGAGGACGGCTACTACTGGATTACCGGTCGCGTCGACGATGTGCTGAATGTCTCCGGCCATCGCATGGGTACCGCCGAAATCGAAAGCGCGCTGGTGCTGCACGAAGCTGTCGCCGAGGCCGCCGTGGTCGGCTACCCGCACGACATTAAAGGCCAGGGTATCTACGCTTATGTGACGTTAATGGCGAGCTTGGAACCATCGGAGGGGTTGCGCAAAGAGTTGATGGAAATCTGCGCCATTGAAATCGGCCATATCGCCAAACCCGATCTCATTCAATGGGCGCCGGGCCTGCCGAAAACGCGCTCGGGAAAAATCATGCGGCGCATTCTGCGCAAACTGGCCGCCAATGAAATCGAAAACCTCGGCGATACCTCGACGCTGGCGGATCCAGGCGTCGTGCAGCAATTGATCGACAATCGCCTGAATCGCTAAATAGCTTCATCTATTCGACGGCATGGATGCCGTCGAAACACTCTCTGCCAGCTCTACAAAAAATCTCGGCAAAAACCTGTCGATCGACAAAGTCAGCCGCTAGAGCATCATCGACCGGAGCATTACCAACTACACATTACCAACTACAGCACCATATCGACGGCGCGCGGTTGCGATACCGACGCCAGCGATAGCGGCGGCACCACCAATTTGCGCCGCTTAGCCGGTTGCGCCACCTCTGAAAACAATTGTTTGTTAATTTCGTCGAACAAATTTCGCCACGGCGTTTTCAGTTGCACTAACTCGACTTGCCCCTGGCGCCGGCTAGTCGTAAATGTTGCGCGTTGACCATAGTACTCAAACGGCGGGCTAATTTGATTGAGCCTAAAACCGTAACGCGAGATCAAACGACCGAGGCGGGGCTCAATCACCATAAATACATTATCTATACTGAAATGCATCACCAGTGCGGTCACCGCATAAAACATGGCGGTTGCCAGATATGGATCGCTGGCGCCAGCGCCCTTGTCATTCGAGCCGACATGCCGCGCCGAGACATTCAACGCCAAACGCGAAACCTCGACGCTGCGCGGCCGATTCACAGTATTCCAATCGAACAATTTGCTGTCGACATGCTCAACGCCATACTCGTCGAACGGCAACCAGATCTCGCCCTCCTGCGGCAGAACCAAGCGAAAGCAACCGATCGCAGTACCACTGGCGCGCTCGCGCAATAAGATGTGCAAACTGGTGGCATCGTATTCGTCGAACTCATGGCCGCGAATATGATCCATTTCATAGCCCAGTTCATCGCAAAAAACTTTGTGCCGTAACCGATAGACCTTGCGCCGCAACTCGTCGGTGCTTGCAATCGATATTTGATAGCGCTCGCTAAAATCCGGCGCGATTGCCGCCACACGTTCGATGGTATTTTGCATTTTTAACTCCGCAACAAAAATCGCGACCGTTTGTTTATTATTTTCAAACGATGCGTTGTTAGTGCTGAGACTCTAAGGGCTAGAGTCGATGCCGCCTCCAGCAGCAAGCAGATCAGCGTCAAAAAGCAGAATCCTGGCAACAGAAAGTTGACGTTTTTTTCTGGCAATAGTGATAATGCCGATTTCATGCCAATGGCATTTCGAGAGAAAAATTGCGGTTATTTAGCGGAAAAAAAGGCGAAAACCAGAGGCGAAATTATTGCCAAATAGCACATCTAGTGGGAATGACACGAGGAAGATACAAGCGGATGATGATGGCATAGCGCCGCACGAATACGTACGGCGCCGCGAAATAATTGACGCTGCAGGCTACATAATCATTAATCAGCGATCGGCTGCGCAGCCGTCGCCGCGGTCTCGCTCTTCGCCAAATGACCATGGCGCAGCTTGTGATGGCTATGCGGATCGTACTTGAATACCTGCGGCAGCAGCGAGCCGGCAATCATACCTAACGCGCTGGCCATTAGGCCGGCCCCTTGCGGCGTGAATACCTGCAACGGCTGCAATGCGCCGATCAATAAATCCAAGGCCGATGGCAGCGCGGCGATTTCCTCGGCCGACATGGTGCTGCTGAATAGCAGCGACAACCAGGTGCCGATGCCGAAAAATATCGCGAACAAAGCTCCCTGATTGGTGGCGCGCGACCAGTAGACACCGCACGCCAACGGAATGAATGCGCTGACCAGGGTCACTTGATACGCATTCTCCACCATCTTAAAAATGCTGGCGTGCGAATTGATCGCGTACATGGTCACTAGCACGGTAAAACAAACCGTCACGATGCGCATGTTGCGCAGTAATTGTTTATCGCCCATATGCGGAAACATCGGCTTTAAAATATTTTCGCTGAAGGTCACCGAGGGCGCGAGCAAAGTCGCCGAGGCGCAGCTTTTAATCGCCGACAATAACGCACCGAAAAACATGACCTGCGCAAATAGCGGCGCCTTGGTCAACACTAACGTCGGCAGAATTTTTTGCGGATCATCGTCGATCAAACTCGCGACCATAGCGGGATCGATCAACGTTGCGGAATACGCGAGAAACATCGGCACAAACGCAAATAAGAAATACAGCGAACCGCCCAGCACCGAGCCCCACACGGCGATCTTTTCCGTCTTGGCCGATTGCACGCGCTGAAATACATCCTGCTGCGGCATCGAGCCAAACATCATCGTGCACCACGCCGCCACGAAACCCATCACCGCCGGAAAATGCGGCTCCGGCCAGAAAGTAAACTTGCCCGCGTCCATCGCATGCTGTACCACGTTTACTACGCCGCCGGTTTGTCCGGCAATTTCGCCGCCGATCCACAACATGCCCAGTACGATGATAATCATCTGAATAAAATCGGTGATCGCCACCGCCCACATGCCGCCAAAAAATGTGTAGATCAGAATGGTGGCCGCGCCGATACACATGCCAGTGACTTCGGGAATAGCGCCGGCGGAAACAATATTGAATACCAAACCCAGCGCGGTGATCTGCGCGCCCACCCAACCGAGATAAGACAATACGATCGCGATCGTGGTCAATACTTCGACGCCGCGACCGTAGCGGCGCTTATAAAAATCGCCGATGGTCAGCAAGTTCATGCGGTACAAGGGCGCCGCGAAAAACAAACCGACCAAAATCAAACAGAGCGAGGAGCCGAACGGATCGGCCACCACGCCGTGCAAACCCTCCTTCAAAAAGGTGGCGGGAATGCCCAGTACGGTCTCGGAGCCGAACCAGGTGGCGAATACTGTCGCCGTCACCATGTAAAACGGCAGATGCCGGCCCGCGATCGCAAAATCCTTGGTGTTGTGAACCCGTAGCGAAGCCCATAGACCGATAGCGACCGAAGTCACCCAATAGGCGATAACAAACCACAACAGCATGACCCGCTCCTCACTCCAGAAACCCGCGTCGGCACCGCGCCATGCGGCGCGGCAGACCCGATAAAATCGGCGGATTGTAACTCACGAAAGTGCGCGCGTGTAGATCGAAAATGGGCCGCGTCATGTCCTTGCACGACCGCTGGCGAAGACCTCGGCCGAGCGCCGCAGATAGAGTAAATACCGCTAACCAGCGCGGCTTTTTTGCTGCCCGAACGATTTACAGCGCGCGCCGAATTCGGCGAGCAAGTCTCGGCAAAATGGCGAGTTGTAGCGATACCACTCGGGATGCCACTGCACCGCGACGGTAAACGCCGCCGCCGACGGCAGCGACACGGCTTCGATCAGCCCGTCGGCGGCTAGCGCCTCCACCCGCAAACCGTCCGCCAGCCGATCGATACCCTGGCCATGCAGCGAGTTGACGACAACCTCGCGCTGCGCGCTCAAGCCCGCGAGTATGCCGCCGGCTTGCAGCGTCACCGGATGCGCCGGTCCGTACTGCTGCTCCAGAGCTTCGACCAGGGGCTCGCGGTGATCCATTTTGTCCGCGATTAATTGCACGCGCTGATGCAGCGTGCCGCCCAACGCCACATTCAACTCTTGCAGGCCGCGACAAATACCGAGAATCGGCAAGCCCAAAGCGATGGCGCGGGGAATCAAACCGAAATTGGTGGCATCGCGCTGCGGATCGCGCGCGCAATCGCTCTGCTCGGAGGCACGTCCATAGCGATGCGGCTCGATATTTGAAACGCCGCCGGTGAGCACCAAGCCATCGAGTCGTTGCAGTAAGGCCTGTTGGTCCAACTGTTCGGCCAGCGCGGGAATAATCACGGGAATACCGCCCATGGCATCGATGACCGCGGTCAAATAATGCTCCTCCACCGCATGCCAGTAATGCTGTTCCAAATACTTTTGATCAGCGGTCAGCCCAATCAGCGGCTTCATCGTTCTATCACCTTTTAACTCGCGGCTTAACACTGCCGGCTATGCAATCGTGGGAAGCGCCGCTGCCCATCAATATCGCAACCTATTTATCCCTGCCATTTCATAAGAAACAAGCAACGCAAATGCCAGCGAACTTATCGCGCGCCTATTAATCCAACCTCTTCGCTAGCCTGGAAGCCTCTTTAATCCGAAAGGAGGCACAGCATAAACACAACTACCGCAAGGGCAGGATTACAGTATGAGTCGCCGCTGGTTGATATTGAGTCGCGCCGTATTATTAACCGCCGCCTCGGCGGGCAATGTGCTGGCCGCCGACGAAGCGCCGCTACAGGAGCGCCTGACCAAACTCGGCTACGCGCAAGGAGAAGCGGTGGAAAAAGTGCAGAATTATCGCGTCGATGGCTGGAATTACCTCGACGACAAACACATCATGATTTACGCGGGCCCTTCAACCCGCTACCTGATCAGCACTATGACCAGTTGTTCCGACCTGTCCAGCGCCGAGCGTATCGGCTTCAGCTCAACGGCAAACAGTTTGACCAAGTTCGATAAAATCGTCGTGCGCGGCGTCGGCGGCATAATCCGCAATTGCCCCATCGATGCCATCTACCGTTTGGACTCGCTGCATCCGAAGTCGTAATACAGCAGCATTCCCCTCGGCAACTTTTACGCCGCACCGCGCAATGCGCGCAAATCCTTGTCGAATATATCGGTCAGCAGACACTCGTGGCGCAGACGTTCGTACTCGCTGAGTTTGCGGCGGTCGGCAGCGGCGACGATACCTTTATCCACGGCCTCCGCCAGTTGCTCGGCAAACGAGGCGCCACCGATCTCGCCTTTGCGCCGCGCCTTGCGCAAGGCCTGCAGCGGCGCGTCGATTTCCAGCAGCAATTGAAAGGTCAACTCTAGGCGCCCCAGTGCGTCGCGCTCGTCGGCGCTGCGATAACAAAAATCGCTGAGCGCATCGCGCACTGCGCTTGGCGCCATGATGGCGTCGCCGAGTTCGCGCACCAATCGATCCGCGACCGGCGCCACCGGCACACCGAATGGAAACGCCAAAAACTTCAGCAGCCCGCCGAGCCAACGCACAGGAAAGTTCGCATAAAAGCCCAACAACGCCTGCTCCGCTTTAACAAATGCCAGTTGCAGCGCGTACTCCGCATGCAGATCGTTGACCGCATCACCAGGCAGCGATGCGTGATATTTCAAAATACTACTGGCGATAAACAGTTGACTGAGTGTATCGCCGAGACGTGCCGACAATAGTTCGCGCATTTTCAACTTGCCGCCCATCACTAGCAAACCGACATCGGCAGTGATCGCCAATATTGCGCTGAAGCGATCGATCAACTGATACCAGGGCCGTGCGAACGTCGGTGCGTCGCGTGGTCCTGTAACGAGCCAACGACTCCACCAACCCAATACCGCCGCGCGCAATAAACGATTGCAGGTGAAGCCGATATGTTTGAATAACACCGTATCGAAGCGCGCCAGCGCCGCAGGGCTATCGGGCTCCGCGAGCAGTTGAAACTCCTCGAATAAATAAGGATGGCAACGCATCGCGCCCTGCCCGAAAATAATCAGCGAACGCGTCATGATATTCGCGCCCTCGACCGTGATGCCGAGCGGCACGCCTTGATAGACCAGGCCGATCGGATTGCGCGGCCCCAACTGAATGCCGCGCCCGCCGAATACATCCATCGCGCGGTCGACGACGTGGCGCATCATTTCGGTGGAGTGATACTTCGCGATCGCGGTCACCACCGCCGGCGAGCCCTCGCTGAGACTGCGCGTCACCCACTGCCGCAGAGCCTCCAGCGTATAAGCGCTCGCGGCGATTTCGGCGGTCGCTTCCTGCACGCCCTCGAAGCGTCCGACCGACGTATGAAATTGCTCGCGAATACGCCCGAACGCTCCCACCGCCCGATAACAAACCTTGCTGCCGGCGGTGGCCACGGCCGGCAGCGAAATACCGCGCCCGGCACCGAGGCAATGCATCAACATGCGCCAACCTTTGCCGGCCATCGCAGGACCGCCGATGATCCAATCGATCGGAATAAATATATCGCTGCCGCTGACCGGCCCGTTCATGAATGGCGCGCTGGGATTGTGGCGCAGACCGATTTCCACGCCGGGATGATTGGCCGGTAATAACACGCAGGTAATACCGTATTCCGTGCGACCTTTTGCCGTAGCGGCGGCGCTGTCCGGCGCGGCATTTGCAGCGGCGGAACCCGCGCCCGCCGCCGTGCTTTCGAGCAACAAATCGGGATCGAATAATTTGAATGCCAGACCGACCACGGTGGCGACCGGCGCCAGCGTAATCCAGCGCTTGGCGAACGTCAGACGAATTCCCAATACCGTCTCGCCGTCGTGCTGCCCGTAACACACCATGCCGCGATCCGGAATCGAACCCGCATCGGAGCCGGCCTCGGGGCCGGTCAAGCCGAAACAGGGAATTTCCGCACCGCTCGCCAGTCCCGGCAGCCAACGCTGCTTTTGCGCATCAGTTCCGTACGCCAATAACAATTCTCCGGGTCCCAACGAATTCGGCACCATCGCGCTAACCGCAGCGGTGATCGAACGCGTCGCCAGCTTGGTCATCACGCAACTCTGCGCGTACGGGCTAAAACCCAGACCGCCGTATTCGGGTGGAATAATGAAACCGAAAAAACCTTTCTCTTTGAGAAAGCGCCAGACCTCGGGCGGTAAATCCTTTAATTCGTGTTGAATCTGCCATTCGTCGAGCATGCCGCACAGCGTCTCGACTTCGTTGTCGAGAAACGCCTGCTCGCGCGCGGTTAGTTGCGGCAATGCGGTGTCGGCAAACCACTGCCAATCGGGCTTGCCGGAAAATAATTCCTTATCCCACCACGCGGTGCCGGCCTCGAGCGCTTCGCGCTCGGTAACGCTCATCGGTGGCAACAACGTGGCGAGTTGCCGCTTTAAACGGGCAGTGAGCAACGGCCGGCGCAGCGCGGGAATATTCAATACCAATAACACGGCGACTAGCGGTAACCACATCAGCGGATGTTGCAACGCGGGGCTCGCATAACCCAACAGCCACCAGGCGACCGCCGCCACAATCGAACCCAACCACAGCGGCAGTTCGCGATAAATAGCGGCTGCGACCAATAATAGCCACAACACCAAAACCAGTAGAAAAGCCATGCTCTCTCCCTCGCTGATGCGCGCATCGCGTCGACTAAGACCATTTGACGCAAATTGAAAATATGCGCGCAAGCCTACCTTACCGCAAGTTTGCGACAACGGAGTAATTACTCGGACAGATTTATTTGCGCGGAAATTATTTCAAGGTTAACCAGGCAACAGACAAGACGCGGCCGTTAATAGTCCGCATAAACCGATCGACGAATAACGCGCGTTCGCCGCAGCCGGGCATCAGCGCAGCAGAGGATTTAACCAGCGCCAAAACAGCCCGGTAAATTTCACCGGCGCCTGCTGCACGGTCAGACAAACACATTCCTCATAGCGCGCGGCTAGCGGCAAATGCTCCTGGCCGGACTCGCGCAGCATAAAATCGCCATCGCTATAAATACCGTATTCATCCGAAAACGAACCGCGCAGCACCACGGTGAACTCCTGGCCGCGATGATCGTGACGCGGTATTTTGCCACCCGGTTTAACGCGATGTAACGACACTAAATAATCTTTGTCGCCAGCCGGCAAATTCGCCGCGTGCAAACTCGGCAGCATGCGCGACCACTTCAGATTATTGTATTCGGCGCCGATTAATTTGCGCAGCGGCTGCGGAATATCGTCGACACTATTCTCGCTCCCGGGCGCTGTACTATTCATCGACTGCGCGACGCCACCTGCAGCGACGACCTCCGCAGTTTCGCCTTGGCAGTCATCGATGCGCAGCAATATACGCTGCAACAACTCATCCGCCACCGGCATCGGTTCCAACTGCGCGAACAACAAACCGCCGAGATTGTGCAATAGATCGATTTGACGGCGGCACTCGCCGCAAAAGCTCAGATGGGTCGACACACACAGCGCCACGGGCAGCGGCAATGTCGCTGCGGCATATTGTTCCAGCCATGAGAATTCGGGATGGTGCTTCATACCGGCCACTACCTTTCCAACACCAGTTGTAAGCGTTGCATCGCCAAGCGAATGCGCGACTTCACCGTGCCCAAAGGCAGGTGCAATGTCTCGGCGATTTCGCTGTGCGATTTGCCCTCGATAAAAGCGAGCGCGATGGCTTCGCGTTGCGCCGCCGGCAAACTTTGTAAAGATTCGCGCACGCGTTGCTCGGTGGAGCGTTGTTGCAGCATTTGGAAAGGACTCGCCGATTCGTCCTCGAGCGGCCAGACGTCGTCGATATCCAACATGCCGGCATGGCGCTTCAATTTACGCAGCAGGTCGATACGCTTGTTGCGCGCAATGGTAAAAATCCAGGTGGCGGCGGCCGATTTGCCTGCATCGTAACTACTGGCTTTGCGCCAAATGGCCACCATGACTTCCTGCACCAGTTCATCGGCGAACTGACCGGAGCGATCGGGAATTATCGTCGAGAGACCAAACGCCTTGATCTGCGGCGCGAAATGTTTAAACAGGCGGGCAAACGCCGCCCTATCCTGCTGCGCCACCTGCCGCAAACAATCCCGCCAAATATCGTCTTCGGCATTTTTTGCCTCGTGTATCGGAGTCACTTTGCGGGGGAGGCTCTCTGCGACAGTTTTATAGAATGATGCCATCATAAAACCTCCGCTCGGATTAAGGAAACAGCTTGTAGGGGAATACGCAGAGATGGCGGCGGTGGATCAACAACCGGCCCCATTAATTGGCCGACGCATCGCGCGCGACAGCGACCTAACGCGGGTACACGGTCGAAGTGTGATAGAATTTTTGTGCCGCTAAAACATCGGCGCAAAAAATAAAGTAGCGGTAACGCAACTAAATGCGCGTGTCATACACTCGATAATCTCCATCGGTACCGGTCGCGCGGGCGTCGTATAATGGCATTACCCTAGCTTCCCAAGCTAGAGACGAGGGTTCGATTCCCTTCGCCCGCTCCAATCTCGCCGCTATTTCTGTGCGGGATTTCCCAATCTATAACAACGCTATTTTGCGCTCGCCCACCGATCGGCGCAGAATGCTCACGTCACACTTACTACTGCCCGTCATAAGTGACTCGCCAGAGGGAGATTAGCGAAGATGCGCCATATTCCGCAGATGCTGATTGTCATGACACCCTTTCCGCACCACATCGATGCCAGCGCTTCACTAGCTGCCGCCTCGCAAATGATGGAAGAACACGATATCCATCATCTACCCGTTTTCGAGCACAGCGATATTATCGGCGTCATTTCCGCGCGCGATTTGGAGCGCGCGCGTATGCCCGGCCATCCGCTACGCGATGAAACCGAGCTGTTGGTCGCCGATCTGTGCACGGGCCGACCGTATTTTGTCGATGTTTCGGATCCGTTGGATCGCGTGCTGGATGCCATGGCGGATAAACGAATCGGCTCGGCACTGGTGCTGAAGGAGGGCGATTTAGTCGGCGTTTTTACTTCGATCGATGCGTACCGGCTACTGGCCAACACGCTGCGCGATCGATTCCCCACCCCCACTCCTGGCACGGAAGCTGCCTAATTTTTAATCTTGGGATGGCGGTAATTATCCAATTGAATTGCCGGTCTGGCTCCGCAATAAAGTTTCCAAGACCGGTTGGACAGGCGGATAATCTACCCGCATAATCCGGCCCCCAAGGTATAGAATTGCTAAGTTATCGCCGGCTGCGAGCTGCATTGCAGCGCCCGCCGCAATCTAGATTTTTCAAGCTGATTAATTGCGTGGGACAACCTTCGGCGCACTAAAAATAAATACGGAACCATCACTGAAAGCTGCCGCCGGCGCCATGTCGCTGCAACTTTCGATTTGAATCTCGCGTCGATGACCCTGCGCCCGCTGCACAGCCCGGCGGCGCGACGGAAGGCTGAATTAGGGAGCACAGTTCGGTGATTCTGGTACGTGGATTAACCCTGCTGCTGGTTCTACTGGCGGGCTGCGCGCACGCGGATGCGCCCACCGCCGTCGACGCCGGCCAGATGGTGTTACACGAGAGCAGCCAACTGCAACGGACGCCGCTGTCGCTCGACGGCAACTGGCACTTTTTTCCCGGCCGTTGGATCGGCGCAGCACAATTGGAAACAGCGGCGGCACATGCGCAAACCGCCGCCGTGCCCGGCGCTTGGCCAGCGATCGGCGCGGATGCATCCGCCAAACTCGGCACGTATTGGCTGGAAATACTGGTCGATAATGCAATCGGCGAACCGTCGATCGTTTATTTCCAGCATCTTTGCGGCGCCAGTGCGGTTTACTTTTTTCGCGACGGCGAACCGGCGAGCGCTTTGGCGCGCAGCGGCCGCCCCGGCTTAACGCCGGAGAGCGAACAGCCCGGCGGCGGCAAGCTGCTGGCGACACTACCGCCTCTGCAGCCTGGTCTCTATCACTTATTGATTCAGCAATCGAGCTTCCACTCTCATAGCGGCGGCATCTGCGGCGCGGTAAGTATCGGTGGCGCGGCCATGCAGGAGCATGCACAGGCATTACGGGTCATCAAAAATACCGTCGTCGTGACACTGCTGCTCGGCCTGGCGCTCGGCGTAATGGTATTGGGTTCGCAGGATGGCGAAAAAACCGCGCCGTGGCTGGCACTGATCTTTACTGCCTGCGCCGCGCTGATCGCCTGCACCGGCGGCCTGCTCGATACGCTGCTCGGCCCCGCTCATGCGGCGCGCTCGCAGTGGCGCTTCGGACTGTGCTATATCGCGCTGATTTGGCTGCCGAGCGGCTTGCTGATGTTGTTCCGCGATACGTTTAATGTGCGGATACCGCGCGCCTTGAGCGTGCTTACATTGGCAGTCCCCGCGCTGCTGATGTTATTGCTGGCGCTGGCGCCGGCACTGCTAACGCCCCCGCCAAAAGCGTTGATTATCTGGCTGTGCGCGCAGTACGTTTTAGCCTACGGCGTGTTATTTACCGCCTGCTGGCAACAGCGGCGCCACGCGATGTTAATTGCGCTGGCCAATATCCCGCTGCCATTCGCCATGGCCTATGACTACTACCAATATTTCTACAACGGCCGCCTGGAGATTTTCAGCCCGTACGCCATCGCTTTTCTGATCGTCGTGCACGGCGTTCTGTATACGCTGAAGCTCGGTGCCGCGTACCAATTGGCCGCGCGTTTATCGACCCATCTGCAGGACGAAGTGGAGCAGCGCACCAAGGAGCTGCGCGATAAAAATCAAAAGCTGGAGCAGGCGCAGACCGCATTGCAGCGCGCCAATGAATCGCTGCGCGTGCTATCGATCACCGACGGCCTAACGCAAGTCCATAATCGCATGTACTTCGAGCAGCAGTTCGAACAGGAGTGGCGGCGCTGCGCGCGTCAGGGCTTGCCCCTATCGGTGCTTATGATCGACGCCGATCACTTCAAAAAACTCAACGACAGCGCCGGCCACTTGATCGGCGATTTGTGCCTGCGCGCCATCGCCCAGGAAATCCAGCAGCACTTCAAGCGCGCCGGCGACTTGGTGGCGCGCTACGGCGGCGAAGAATTTATCGTGCTACTGCCGGATACCAATCAGAACAAGGCGGTCGCGGTCGCCGAAGGATTGCGTATGGCGATCGAGAATTTAATCGTCGAACAAACCGAGCAGCGCTACCGCGTCACTATCAGCATCGGTGTCAGCACCACCATCCCCGCGCTCGAACAACAAGCCTCGCAATTGCTCGCCACCGCCGACGCCGCGCTGTACGAAGCCAAAGAAGCCGGCCGCAACCGCGTGCATAGTATCCCGCTGCTGAACTCGCGGCGCGCCATGGCACAGCAACAATTACATTTGTAGATTTCGACGGAATCATTAACGGGGAAAGTGGACCTAACGCATCGAGGCGTTCGCAGTGCTGCTCGATGTTGCGACCGCCGAGGGCGCCGTGGCTTTGGTGTTAGCTGGAGCCGCAGCGCGCCGCAATCGAATAGTCACATAGCGCCGGTTGGAATCATTGCCCCCGCGCTCCGTGCGATAAGTGGTGCGTATCGAAGCCGGTGCAATGCCGCGCGCGACCAAATAATCGTTGATGCTCTGCACGCGCAATTTGGCTAACTCAAGATTCTCCACCCGCCTGAACGTATCGTCGCTGAGCGCGTCGATATCGATTTTCGGCGGACGCCGTTCGGCCTTGACATAGTGCAACAATAAATCGATTTTTTTGCGCGCGGCGCCGTCCAGATCGGCGCGATCGCGATCGAAGCGGATGGGGGTAGTCGTCATCTGCGCAAAGCTAAACGGCAGCAACTGCGCGACGCACTCATCGTATTGCAGATACGCGCGCTGAAAATTCACCGGGGACAAACCGAGCCGCGCGACCGCATCCGCATCGCCTTGAGCCGGACGCGTCAACTGCGGTACCAGACCGGCACGCAAGGCGTCCAGCAGACGCCCCGTCTGCACCTCGTCGAGTTCTATCGGCTGTCGTCCCTCGCCCACCTCGACGCTGCCCAATGATTGCTCCGGGCGCTCGGGATTCCAGCTCGGCGGATAGGCGATCAATACACTGGAGCCGCTGCGCATGGGATTTTGCTCGACCGCGGTATAAAAGCGCTGCGGGCTGCCCGCCAGGGTTTCAAAAATCACCGACCCATACTTCGGCACGGCCTGCTGCAGGCGACAGCTAACGGCCGACTTTTCGACCAGCCATGCAGCGCTATCCAGCGGCGCCATATACAGCTCCGCCAGCGCCGCACCGGAACCGCCCAGCACGCCCATACCGCTCAGCCATAGCGAAAAGGTAGCCAACACCCTGCTTGTCCAGGCGCCGCGGACGACCGAAAAGATTTTCGAGAAACCAGACATCGAACTCATTACATCCTGGTGAACAGCGGTGCCGGTAGCTCCACTTAGAGCCCACAGAGGCTGCCGACAGAAGTGCGGCGCGCCAATACTCGACACGCCAAGAGTAAAAATAGCCTATGACACGGATTCCGGTATCCGTAGTCCTGGAAATCGTAGTGGAATCGCGTCGGGAATCCGACGACCGGCGCGGTTTAATCCCCACAGTGATTGCTGTAGCATGCGCGCTTTACCGCGACGGCTCCCTTTCATGCTCGAACTGCGCATTACTCGCCCCGACGATTGGCATGTCCATCTGCGCGACGGCGACGCTTTAGCCCACACTGCTCCCGCCCTGGCGCGCTACTTCGGCCGCGCTATCGTCATGCCCAACCTGGTGCCGCCGATCACCACGACCGCCGCCGCCATCGCTTATGGCCAGCGCATAGTCGCCGCCCAGCAAGATTGCGCGCGGCAATTCGCGCCGCTGCCGGTGTTGTACCTGACCGACGCTACCAGCCCGCAGGAAATCGCCGCCGCAAAAAACTCCGGTGCGGTATTCGCGGCCAAACTCTACCCGGCCGGGGCCACCACCAACTCGGCGAACGGCGTCACCGATTTACAGCATATTCATCCGGTCTTGGAGGCGATGCAGGAGCACGACCTGCCGCTGCTGATTCACGGCGAGGTCACCGACAGCGCCATCGATGTGTTCGATCGCGAAAAAATATTTATCGAGCGCCACCTGCAGGCGATCGTAAAAAACTTTCCGGCGCTGCGCGTCGTATTCGAACATATCACCACCGCCGATGCGGTAGCGTTCGTGCGCGCGACGCCGGCCACCGTGGCGGCGACCATCACCGCGCATCACCTGCTCTACAATCGCAATCACATGCTCGCCGGCAATATTCGTCCGCACTTTTATTGCCTGCCGATTTTGAAACGCAATACGCATCAACAAGCGCTGATCGCCGCCGCGACTTCCGGCGATGCAAAATTTTTTCTCGGCACCGATTCGGCACCGCACGCGCGCCATAAAAAAGAAACCGCCTGCGGCTGCGCTGGCTGCTACACCGCGCACGCCGCCATCGAGTTATACGCGGAGGCGTTCGAGCACGCCGGCGCGCTGCATCGTTTAGAAGGTTTCGCGAGCTTCTTCGGCGCCGATTTTTATCGCCTGCCGCGCAATACCGACACCATCACGCTGCGCAAACAAGCGTGGCGGGTACCCGAGCAATTGAGTTTCGGCACGGAGAGTTTAATTCCGCTGCGCGCCGGTGAAGAAATTTCATGGCAGGTCGCAACGGACAAGTAATTACAATGACTCTACCGTTCATCAAACACCCACTGGCGTTGCGCTTTCGCGGCTTTTTACCGGTTGTCGTCGATGTCGAAACCGGCGGCTTCAACTCGCGCACCGACGCTATTCTGGAAATCGCCGCGACGACGCTGACGATGGACGACGACGGTCTGTTGCAAATCGATGAAACATTCGACTTCCAAGTCGATCCGTTTCCGGGCGCCAATCTCGAGCCCGCCGCGCTGGAGTTTACCGGTATCGATCCGCAAAGCCCGGATCGCGACGCTCAACCCGAATTCATTGTCTTCGACGAACTCTTCAAGGCCGTGCGCGGCAAAGTAAAACATCACCATTGCACGCGCGCGGTATTGGTCGGGCACAACGCGCATTTCGATCTGGGATTTGTCTTGGCGGGCGCGGAGCGCTGCAATATTAAACGCAATCCGTTTCATCCATTTTCGGTATTCGATACCGCGACACTGGCCGGCCTCGCGTTCGGCCACACCGTGCTAGCGCGCGCTTGCGATCTGGCCGGCATCGATTTCAGCAATATTCATGCGCACTCGGCGCGCTACGATGCAATTAAAACCGCCGAGCTATTCTGTCAAATCGTCAACCGCTGGCAGACGCTCGGCGGCTGGCAGCCGGGCACGGTGATCGACGAGGATTTCTGAGGGATCAACTGTCAACTTCAGAATATTCGATGGCAACCAACTTGACCGCCCGGCGACCGAATGCTCTTTTCAAAACACCGGAAGCACGCTGGTTTATATCGCGCGCTACCAGAGAGATAACATTGAAAGGAGCCAACGGGAAGGCAGCTCCCATATCGAACAACGCAAAGAAGTTTTGAGAAGAGTATCGGTTGGCAGGCGCAGCACCAGTTGTCGGTGAGTACGCCCTTAATGAGAACTGACAACGGGCTCCGTAGGAGCGGCTACATCATAACCTGACTGCCCAACTCCACCACGCGGTTGGTCGGTATCTGGAAGAAGTCGCTGGCCGACGCCGCATTGCGGAACATCGCGGCAAACAATATTTCGCGCCAGCGCGGCATGCCGAAATTAACCGCCGAAACAATGCGCTCGCGCGATAAAAAGAAACTGGTGTCCATCATATTGAATTCGAGGTCGTGTATTTTGCACGATGCCAATAACTGTGGAATCTCCGGCTCCTCTTTAAAACCGTACGAAGCCGTAATCAACCAGAAGTTATGCGCCACGCGCTCGATATGCACCCGCTGATCGGGGGCCACGAACGGCACGTCCTTAGTCGCTACAGTCAGTAGAATATTGCGTTCGTGCAAAATTTTATTGTGCTTCAGATTATGCAGCAGTGCATGCGGCACATGGGTCAGGCTGCTGGTCATAAATACCGCGGTGCCGGGTACTTCGTGTATCGAACCGCCGCCGACGCTATTGATAAATAAATTGAGCGGCATGGTTTCGGCGTTCAACTGCGCGAACATAATTTTACGGCCGCGCTTCCAGGTCGACATCACTGTGTAAACCAATAGACCGATCAGCAGCGGGAACCAGCCGCCCTGCAATACCTTGAAAGAAGTCGCGCTGAAAAAAGCCAAATCGACGATCAGCAGCGGCACCGCCAACAGCACCAACCAACCGGTCGGCCAGCGCCACAATTTATGCGCCACCACCACGGCTAGAATCGTGTCGCAGATCATCGTCAAGGTTACGGCGATACCGTAGGCGGAGGCGAGATTACTGGAAGATCTAAACGTCAGCACCAGCACGATGATGCAAGACAGCAAAAACCAATTGAGCGCCGGTATATAAATCTGGCCGATTTCGCGCGTCGAGGTGTGACATACCTCCATGCGCGGCAGATAGCCGAGCTGCACGGCCTGTCTGGCGATGGAGAACACGCCGGAAATTACTGCCTGCGAAGCGATCACCGCCGCTACCGTGGCCAGCGCCACCAGCGGCAATAACGCCCAACTCGGCGCCAACAGGAAAAAGGGGTTTTCCACCGCCGTCGGATCGCGCAATAACAACGCACCCTGACCGCAATAATTGAGCAGCAGCGCCGGCAACACCACGCCGAACCAGGCGTAGCGAATCGGCTTGCGGCCGAAATGCCCCATATCGGCGTACAGCGCTTCGCCGCCGGTAATGGTCAAGACCACGGCGCCGAGCACTATCAGCGCGACTATGCCGTGCTCGAAGATGAAACGCAGCGCCCACAGCGGATTGATCAACTGCAATACTTCGAGATGGCCGCCGATATTGATAATGCCCAACACGCCGAGCGAGGAAAACCAAAGCAGCATAATCGGCCCGAATAACGCGCCCACCGGGCCGGTGCCATGTCGCTGAATAAGAAATAAGCCGATCAATACGCCGATCGTCATCGGCACCACATAAGCACCCAGTGCCGGCGCGGCGATTTTTAATCCCTCGATCGCCGATAACACGGAAATGGCGGGGGTAATGATGCCATCGCCGAAAAACAATGCCGCGCCAAAAATACCGATGCCAACCAACAACCAACGTCGCCGCGAGCTTTTGTGTTCGGTGCGTAGCGTCAGCGCCAACAATGCCATGATGCCGCCTTCGCCATTGTTATCGGCACGCATGATAAAAGCGATGTACTTGAGCGAAACCACGATAGTCAGCGCCCAAAAAATCAGCGAGAGAATTCCGAGCACGCTGTCGGTAGTGATGGGAATGCCGTGCGAGGCGTGAAAACACTCCTTCAACGCATACAGTGGGCTGGTGCCGATATCGCCGAACACAATGCCCAGCGCCCCCAGAGTTAAACTGCTCCGATGTCCCCAGGACGATGTCTGTGCAGTCGGTAACTCGGCGGTCTGTTGCATGATTGCCCTCATCCGACACCCGGCGCGCTCGCGATGGAAACGGGCAGGATCTGAGAAGTCGCTAGCGGAAAATGGCGCGCATCTTAACATACAGCCTAGAGACGAACGTCCGCTTACTCGGCAGCAAAGCCAGCCAACTTGTCGAGACATAACCGCCGGGCAATAAAAAAGCCGGCAGCAGCCGGCTTTTTTAACAGTACTAAAGCGCGCTTACAGTTTGCCGGCGTTGGCCGACAAATAGGCCGCAACGCCGGCCGGGTTTGCTTTCATACCGGCATCGCCCTTCTTCCAACCGGCCGGGCAGACTTCGCCATGCTGCTCGTGGAATTGCAACGCTTCGACCAGGCGCAGCAATTCATCGATATTGCGACCCAGCGGCAGGTCGTTGATCAATTGCGCGCGCACGATACCTTTATTGTCGATGATGAATGCGCCGCGGAAAGCTACGCCGCCGGCGGATTCGACGTCGTAATCGCGGGCGATGGTGTGGCTGATATCGGCCGCCATGGTGTATTTAACGGCACCGATGCCGCCTTTATCGACCGGCGTATTGCGCCAGGCATTGTGCGTGAACTTGGAATCGATCGAGACCGCGATCACTTCCACGCCCAACGCTTTGAAAGCGTCGACGCGGTGGTCCAACGCGATCAGCTCCGACGGGCAGACAAAGGTGAAGTCCAACGGATAAAAGAACACCAGACCGTATTTGCCTTTGATCGCTTCGCTCAGCGTGAATTTATCGACTATTTCGCCATTGCCCAGGACAGCGCCAACGGAAAAATCGGGAGCCGGTTTACCAACGAGTACGCCCATAATTATCTAACCTCCAGTTTGTAGGAATCAAAAACACCAAGCACAGTGGATAAAAAAATATACGAATTGTGTGACCGAACCAGCGCTATTTTGTTGCAGTGCCAGCCGGCTCGGCAATATCGCGAATATGTCGCCGCGATTTTACACACCCCGCCGCGACTCTCCCATAATTAATTACTATGGAGTCGATAAAGCCAGCCTATTCTCAGAATAAAAAGACCTAGAACCGTAGGGCGGATTATTAATCCGCCTTTCGCGCGTTTCGCTGCAGCCAAATGGTGGGTCGAATGACCCACCCTACGCTTTGTTTTTAATACTCTTCATATGAAACTCGGAATGAACTTGGTGGCGGGGTGAAGGGGGTGTCTTTTGCGGGCCTCGGAGGCAAGCATTCAAGTAGCCTCGGTGCTATCGGCCTAGAAGAATTTGTCGGCTTCACGGATGAATCGTACTCGTAGCTTCGATGAGTACCACTTCATGGCCCGCAAAAGACACCCCCTTCACCCCGCTCCCGGCACCGGCCTCCGCGTCTCAATCTTTTAAAAATCACTTCATCGCTTAAGAGGCATTACCGCCCTGCGCCTGCACCAATGCCCATAAATTAGTGCAGCGCGTGCCAGTGCGGCAAAAAGTCAGAATGGGCTTCGGCAGTTCTTTCACTTGGCGCGCGAAATCGACGATATTCTGTTCGGTGAATTGCCCGGATACCACCGGTAAAAATTCGTACCGCAGTCCCGCCTGCTCGGCGGCGCTGCGCAGACTTGCAGCCTCTGGCTGAGCCGGCTCCTCATAATCGGGGCGCATATTGATAATCGTGCGGAACCCCTGCTGCGCAGCCCAGGCAAAATCATCGGCCTGCATTTGCGGCGCGGTCCATAGTTCCTCGCCGATCTGTCTAACTTGCTCGAGCGACATATCCAAACCCTCTGCTTACAAAACACTCAACCGCATACCCAATATATTTCAGCGGCCCACAGCGATGATAAAACCCGCTCAATATTAACCCGCTTAGCCCGGAGCTGGTACTACCGCACCGCCAGCGCATTAAATCGACTAGCTGGCTCATTAAATCGAATAATCTTCCGTGCCGCCGGAAAACGCTTTAAATGCCTCGTGCGTCGACATGAATACCTTGCCGGATAGCTGCTGCAGCAGCGGCGATTGTTGCAGCCGGTGCAGCACCGGCCCTTTGATCTCGGCAAAATGCAGCGCAATGCCGCGCGCCCGCAGATCGCTGTTGAGCTCGGTCAACATATCGAGCGCGGTGGCATCGATTTGACTCACCGACGACAGCACCAACAACACATGCTCGACCTCGGGCTGTCCATCCAACTCGGCGCGCACGCGCTGCTCGACCGCCTGCGCGTTGGCGAACAATAAGTTTTCGTCGATGCGCAGCGCTAAGACTTGCGGCAGCGTTTCGGTTTTATAGCGCAGCACATTGCGGAAATGCTCGGTGAACGGCACGCGGCCGAGCACCGCGATATGCGGCTGACTGCTGCGCCACACCAGCGATATCAACGATACGCCGATACCGATCGCAATGCCCGCTTCCACGCCCAGCGCCACCACGCCAAATGCGGTGGCGGCGAGCGCGAGCGCATCGGCGCGATCGAAACGCCAGGCGCGCCGAAAGGCAGCGATATCGATAACCGGCGCGACCGCGACCATAATCGTCGCCGCCAGTACCGCCACTGGCAGCGCGGTAAACATGCCCGTGTAACTGGTCACCACCACGGCCATGAAAAGTGCGGAAATAATACCGGCCAGCGGTGTCTGCGCGCCGGCGGTAAAACTCACCAGCGAACGCGCGAAACCGCCGTTCACCGGGAAGCCGCCGGATAACGCGCTGGCGATATTCGCAGCGCCGAGCGCGCGCAACTCGGCATCGGCATCGATGCGCTGTTTGCGTTTGAGCGCGAGCGCCTGCGCCACCGAAATACTGCTGACAAAATTGATCAGACCGATCGTGAAGGCCGGAAATAACAACGCTTTAAAATGCGCGTGCGCCACCACCGGCACATCGAGCGCAGGCAAACCCCGCGGCAATACGCCCACCACCGCGACGCCGTAACGCTGCGCCAATTGCAGCGCACTCGCAATAATTATCGCGCCAATAACAATCAGCATCGGCGCTAACTTCGGCAGCAAACTGGCAGAGCCCGCGCTACAACCAAACTTGCGCAGCAGCGGCGCCGAATATGCGCGCGCAACCATCAACAATAACAGCGCAGTAACACCGACCACTGCCGTGGCGGCATGCAACGACGCGATATTGCGCAGCAACGCAGCCAGCGTGCCGATTGCAGTGCCGGCGTGCACCTGCAAACCGAGCAGCGGATTGATTTGACCGATTAAAATCAACAGCGACGAACCCGATGTAAAACCGCTGATGACGGGATTGCTGAGCAACTTCGCCAGAAAACCGAAACGCAGCAGGCCGAATACAAATAGCAGCGCGCCGGATAACAGCGCCAATAGCGCGGCGCCCGCGATGTATTCGTCGCTGCCGGGCGCAGCCATTGGCGTCAACGCGGCGGCCGTCATCAACGACGTCACCGCCACCGGCCCCACCGCCAGCGTCATGCTGGTGCCGAACCAGGCATAAGCAAACAGCGGCAGGATGCTGGCATACATACCGTATTGCGGCGGCAGACCGGCCACCAGCGCATATGCCATGCTCTGCGGCACCAGCATCAGCGCGACAATCGCACCGGCCAGCAGATCCTGTGGGAAAAATTCGCGGCGATACTGCCGCATCCAGAGCGGCATAGCGAATAGCGGCGCGGAAAAAGCTTTCGTCACGGAGTCTACTCAAAAACAAATGTTGCGATGGCTAAACTCATAGTCAAAGAGTAGGCCACCAACAGCTTTTGAGCACTGCAAAATTCGCATCGCGCAGCGCGATCCCGCAATTTTAGCAATGCGATCACACCATGCACCAACTAGCCAACTCACCAGCTCAGCGGATTCAAGCGGTAAAAGCGCGTCAATTGCTCGTACAGCGCCGGATACTCCGCCGCCATCTGTTGCGGCTGCTCGAAAAATACTTCCGAGACGACGGCAAAAAATTCCGCGGGACTGGTCGCGCCGTAATAATCGAATAATGAAACCTCGCCATTGCGCGCCTGCTCCTGCAGACGACTGAACTCGCCGGCAAAGGTTTTCGACCAGCTTTGATACTGCTCGCTGCGCGCTAAAATCGGTGCGCCGTTGGCCTCGCCATTTTGTTGATCGAGTTGATGCGCGAACTCGTGAATAACGACGTTGCGACCATCGTCGCTGTGAAGCGCCCCTTCGACCGTATCCTGCCACGACAGCACGACCTGCCCCTGCGACCACGATTCGCCGGCGCGCACTTCGCGCCGCTCGTGCAACACGCCGGCACTATCGAACTGCTTGTGATCGACGATAAACGCGCTCGGATAAACCAATATCTGGCGCAGCGTCGGATAATAATCGGCTCGTCGATTCAAAATGAGCAGGCACGCGTAGGCGGCGATCGTCACGCGCATCGCATCTGTGATCTGCAGGCCATCACAACCGATAAATTGTTTCTCGGCGATAAATACCTGCATATGCTTTTTCAGCTGCAATTGCAGATCGCTGGGCAGCGCGCGGAAATACGGCATATAGCGCTGCAATATTTTTCGCCACGCATCGGGAAACGGCTGACTGCGGATTTTGCGACGGCGATATTCGAGCCAATACGGCCCGCCGATAATCCACGCGATCGGCAACAACGCCACACTTAAAATAAGTAAAACCGACACGTCGATATCCCGAACCATGCACATGCGAATATCGCTGGGCGAACGCCCGCTATTTAGCGGACGAATGACCAGCAATAACTTAGCGATATAGGGATGACGCGGCGCGCTTTCAATGGTGCTGGAATCAACCGCCGACCGCGCTGGTTACGGTTTTTTCATCCACCGGCCGCGCGCCCTGTTGTATCATCCGGGGCCTGCAAAATAACGGGCTCGCCGATCGGAGCGCGAACACGATGATCAGCACACTGGCTTTCTGGATACCGCATTGGGCGCAGCAAAAGCCCGACGCCACCGCCATCGTTTTTAACGACCGCGCCATCAGTTGGGCACAGTTTCAGCGCGCCATTGTTTGGCACGCCGATGAATTGTTGCGCCACGGTATCAAAAAAGGCGATCGCGTTGCCTGTCTGCTACTGAATCGCCCCGAGTTCTACGAAATATTCTGGGCCTGCCAAACCATCGGCGCGGTGTTCGTGCCGTTGAATACGCGGCTGACGCCGCCCGAGCTGGTCGAAATCATACGCGATGCGCAGCCCGGTATTTTTATCGCCGAGCGCGCCAGCGGCTTGCCGCAACTCGATGCGCTGCTGGAATTGCTCGACACCGCTTTACCGCGCGTGCTGCTCGATCGCCTAGCCGCCGCGCCCACCGAACACGCAATACCGACGCTCGCACCGACGCCGTGTTCGCTCGACGATGCCGCCGTCATCGTTTACACCTCCGGCACCACCGGCCTGCCGAAGGGCGCGGTACTGACGCACGGCAATATCATCGCCTCCGCGCACATGTGGATGGCCGATTTTAAATTGACCGGTGCCGATCGCCATTTGATGGCGCTGCCGCTGTGTTTTACCGGCGGTCTGATCGCATCGAGCATGCATATATTCTGCAGCGGCGCGCAGATGGTCTTGATGGAGGCCTTCGATCCCGCGCAGGCATTGCAATTGATCGCGCGCCATCGCCTCACCTGGTTTATCGCCGTGCCATTGATGTTGCAACGCATGCGCGACGACCCAAAGTGGGAGGCCAGCGATCTCACTTCGCTGCGCGGCATGCAATCGGGCGGCGCCGCCGTGCCGGTGCCGCTGATCGAAGCGTATCGGCAGCGTGGCGTCGAGTTGATGCAGGGCTTCGGCATCACCGAAGGTAGCGCCGGCTCCAATTTATATCTGGCGCCGGAGTTCGCCGTCGCCAAAGCCGGCTCGATCGGCCGCGCGGGTTTCAGCAACGAAGCGCGCATCGTCGCCGATAACGGCGAACTCGCAGCCGCCGATGAAGTCGGCGAATTGCAATTGCGCGGCGCGCTGATTTTTCGCGAGTATTGGCGGCGCCCGCAAGCAACGCTGGAGACCTTCGAGGACGGCTGGTTGAAAACCGGCGATCTGGCGCGCCGCGATGCCGACGGCTTTTATTTTATCGTCGGCCGCAAAAAAGACATGATCGTCACCGGTGGCTTGAACGTCTATCCCGCCGAAGTGGAGCGCGTGCTCGACAGCGTGCCGGGTATTACCGAATCCGCCGTGATCGGCGTGCCCGATGCCGATTGGGGCGAGGCCGTCGTTGCCGTGCTGCGCGTACAGCCGCAGACCACGCTCGATACCAAGGCCATCGATATCGCCTGCCGCGCGGCGTTAGCCGGCTACAAAGTGCCGAAGCGCTTTGAGTTCGTCGACGATTTTCCGCGCACGGTCTCCGGCAAAATATTGAAACGGGTATTGCGCGAAACTTATTCTTCTACGTACGCCTCTACAGACGCCGCCACGAACGCCAATGCGAACGCTAAGCAGTGATTAAAAATACATGACCGAAATAGCCAAGCAGCCATCCTCCGCATTTCGGTTATCGACCGAACAAGTTATCCATGGCCTGCAGGCGTGGTTGCCGAGCCAATTCGACAACGCGAACGTAACGGTCAGCGATGTCGTCGCGCCGAAGGGCACCGGCTTTTCGAATCAGACTTTTTTATTTTCCGCGCAGTGGCGCGATCGGCAGGCAGCCAATAACCAACAACAATTTGTGCTGCAGGCCGCGCCGGTCGGCAAAGGTCTATTTGCGCGTTACGATTTCGCCAGCATGGCGCGCGTGCAGCAGCAACTCGGCGCGGTATCGAGCGTGCCGGTGGCGCGCGTGCGCGGTGTCGAAGCCGATGCCAAAATACTTGGCGTACCGTTTTATATTATGGAGCGCGTCGGCGGACGGGCGCCGACCGATAAGCCGCCGTACCACCGAGGCAGTTGGTTCAGCGATTTAGCGCCGACGACGCACGAGCGCGTCTGGTGGTCCGGCATCACCGCGATGGTGCAATTGAATGCGCTCGATGTCGAGCGCGATGGTTTTGAATTTCTTGCGCGCACGCCGTGGGGCATGCCGATCGATGCCAACCCCGCGCTGACGCGAATAAAGCAGTGGCGCGAATTTATGGCGTGGGCCGATGCCGAGCCCTGTGCGCCAATTAGCGCCGCATTACTCGAACTCGAGCGCAGCGCGCCGCCCGCACCGGCAAAATTATCGGTGCATTGGGGCGACGCGAAACTCAGCAATTGCATGGTCGATAATTCGCGCATTCAAGCACTGCTCGACTGGGAGCTCTGCGGCCTGTCGGTGCCGGAAGAAGATCTCGCGCATTGGCTCATGCTCGATTGGAGCTTATGGGCGGTGACCGGCAACACGCGGCTGGCATCGCTGCCGAGCCCGGAGCGCACCGTCGCGCGCTACCAGGAATTGAGCGGTCGCGATACCTCGCATGTGCTGTGGTGGTTTCGCTTCGGCATGGTGCGGCTCGCCATTATTTATCACCGCATCATGTCGCTGCTGCGCGCGCGCGGCCATGTGCCGACCAACGCCAAGCTAACCGACGTCAATCCCATGGTGCCGCTGATGGCGCCGGTGTTCGAGAAGGATCAATTGCCATGATTAGCGAATTGCACCCCGACGATAATTTTCACGTACCGAGCAGCGACAGCCCGTATTGGACCGAAACTTCGTGGTGGTGTTTTTCGGTGCCGGAGCGCAAATTATCGATTCAGTTGTATCCGTTTTTTCGCGCGAATCAACACGTCGCGGCGGCCGGCGTGTTCGTGTGGAACGAGCATGGCGATCAGGATCGCACCGTGGTGTACTACAAAAATTTCTGGCATCTGCCGCTGCCGCATCAGCAATTATCCGATATTAAATTGCCGAATAATTTGAGCATTCGCTGCCTGGAGCCGCTGACTAAATATCATCTCGGCTACGAGGACCCCGACGAAGGCAATGAAATCTTCGTCGACGTGACCTTCACCGCCACGACAGCGCCGCACTACCTCGGCCGTTCGCATCTCGATCAACCCGGTCATTATCAAGGCCATATCGTGTTGCACGGCGAGCGCATCGAAATCGATTATTTCGGCATTCGCGATCGCACCTGGGGGCGCCGCCCGCAGTTCGGTCAAGCACAGGTTAAAGGCGGCACGCCGCGCGGCGGCTACTGCTACGGCTCCGCGTCGGCCACCGATAGTTTTCATATCATCACGTGGGACAAAGAGGACGGCAACGGCGATGTGGCGATTCACGGCCACTATATGCGCGACGGTAAATGGGCGAAGATCGCGCAGGCCAAACGCCAAGTCACCGCGCGCAGCGCGCACAACGCGTATCCCACCGCGGTGCTGATTACCGGTGTCGATGAGTTGGGTAGAAAACTACATATCGAAGGCCGCTGCCTGAATCAATTCGGCTTCTTTCTCAATCCGAATATGTTCACGACCAATTGCCTGACCGAGTGGACCTGCGATGGCATGACTTATTACGGCGAGGACCACGATAACTTCAGCGCGCCGGCCGCACGCAAGTTTTTCCGCGCGCAGCTGGGCCTGTCGAAATAACACTGAAGCGATCAAGTCGTTAGAACAGCGGTGTTACCGCGCAGGCGCAATGGATGCAGCGTTTTCCCGGGCCGGGTGAAAAGTTAACGGCTTTTCACGAACTCCATAAACTCGATCACCGTGCCATCCGGATCTTCGCAGCAGAACACGATTTGATACGAGCCGCCCAACTCGATGCGCGTGGGCGGCGTGTACGACTCAAAACCATGTTCGAGCAAGCGCCGATAAATTTTCTCGCAATCCTTTACCTTCAAGCAGATACGCGCCAAGCCGAGCCGCGTTAAATCGCGGCGCCTATCCAGCGAGGAATGCGGCTGCGAGCGCGGCTGCTGCCACTCGATCAAGTCGAGGCGCGTCGCGCGCGGATTATCGCCTAGAGCCAACAACATCGCCCGGCCGGCGGCATTACCCGGCAGCTTCAATACCGCGCCGATACCGCGCTCGCCGAACGTACGCGTATCGCGATCGGCATCGAAATCCAGCAACGGCCGAAAGCCGATCAGCTGATAAAATTCCAATGCGCGATCGAAATCGCTGCAGTTAATATTGATATGAAAGATTTGCAGGGTGTTGGTATCGTCGTCGGTAATTGTCGAATTCAATTTATTGCCCCCAATTCACGGTAATCGCTGCAAAAAAAATGTGCGCCATGAGCGTCGATAAAATAGGGGGCTAGGGTAACTCGACAAGAATACTATTGGTATTAACTTCTAATTAACGCCGACCGCTGATGCTTGTCCGAATGCTTAATAGAACCTATCTCAAAATCAGCAAGCGCAGCAATTTTGAGATAGGTTCTAGTATTGGCAGAATGTTACCGATTTATATTGCCGACTTATAGAGCGCTGCAACTCATCCGACCGCACCTCGATGATAGCGCCCATCCGGCAGCAAGCGATCGAACTCTTTTTTCACAACCGCGTAACACTCGCAGACATGGGCCTCGAGACCGGTCCGCTCCAATACGGAAATATGGCCGCGACGATAACTGATCAAACCGGCGCGCTGCAATTTCCCCGCGGCATCGGTAATACCTTCGCGACGCACGCCCAGCATGCTTGCGACCAACTCCTGGGTCATGATCAACTCTTGGGCGGGCAGCCGATCGAGCGTTAATAACAACCAGCGACACAATTGCTGATCGACCGAATGATGTCGATTACAGGCCGCTGTCTGCGCCGTCTGCGTAAACAACGCCTGCGCGTAACGCAGCAGTAATTGCTGCAGAGTACCGGCCTTATCGAAAGCCTCTTTGAGCGCGCGACGCTCCATTCGATAAGCCCGACCGGCCGTCTGTACCACGGCCGAACTAGATGTCGTGTCGCCGCCCATGAATAACGCAACGCCGAGCATACCCTCATTACCCACGCCGGCGAATTCAGCCGAAGAGCCGCTCTCCATCACATAGTGCAGCGACAGAATCGCACTGGTAGGAAAATACGCATACCGCAATTGGCCGCCGGGCTCGTAGAGCATTTGGCCGAGCGCCAAAGTCACGGGCTCCAAGTGTGCGGCCATGCCGTCGAACTCGGTCTTCGGCAATGCCGCCAACAAATAATTTTGATTGGGACCGTTTTGAGTAAAGCTGTTTTGCGTAAAGCTGCTTTGCGTAAAGCTGCTTTGCGCGGACTTGTTTTGCGAACAGACAGGCGGCGTCTTCATCGTTAAATACTCGGCGCCTGTCCCGCAGCTTTCGCCACGAACTCCACCCCGATACCGCGATAACCCATAAAGCGGCAAGCTTGATTAAATATCGGCTCGCCGCTGACGCGAAACGAGCGCTGCGAGCCATCGGCATTCGCGCGGCTAAAAACGAAATCCAGGAATGGCTTGCGCGCGGCAATCGTTGCGCGCAAATATTCGCGCTCCGCGGCATTCCAACCCGCCGCCTCGACACCACCGCTATCGACACCGCCGCCCTGGAAACCCTCAAGAGTGTCGCTCGGCATCCCCAGCATTTCGAGCACCGGGCCGGATACCTGCGTAAAGTTACCGAGCTCATCCTGCTCCCAATACCAATCGGCCGCCAACTCGATCAAGCTGCGATAACGCGCCTCGCTTTCGCGCAATTCCGTCGTACGTTGCTGTACGATTTCCTCCAACAGCTGATTATAGTTTTCCAATTTTTTATTAAGTAGCCGCACTTCAAGCATATTGCGGATGCGGGTTTTGACCTCGGCCAGATCGAATGGCTTGCTGATAAAATCCTTGGCGCCTGCCTCCAGCGCTCGCAGCTTATGATTGGGCTGCGCCGTAAGTACAATAACCGGCAGCGAACTATCGTCGGTATTTTCCTTGAGACCCTCCATCACTTGAAATCCATCCATGCCCGGCATTTGCAAATCGAGCAGGATCAGATCGTAGTGATGTTTACGATGCTGCGCGCAAACTTCCGATGGGTTGGTCGTAGTCGTTATGTGGGTATAGCCGGCACCGGCAAGCAACTCTTCAAGCAAGCTGATATTCGACTCCTGATCGTCGACAATCAGAATACTGGCGCCGAGAATTTCGCGTGTATCAATCACAATGCAGCTCCGGTTTTTTGCGAATGGGTCGACTGGGTTTTGGCAACCCGCAAGGTCTCGTCCAGCGTGTGCATAAATTCGTTGATCTTGATGGGCTTGGTCAAATAACGAAAGAAGCCCGCTTCCAAACCTTTTTCGATATCGCGCGGCAACGCGTTGGCGCTGAGCGCGATGACCGGAATATGCGCGGTAGCCGCTTCTCGCGCCAAAATAGACAGCGCTTGAATGCCGCTGATACCGGGTAAATTGATATCCATCAGAATCACGTCCGGCTGCAGCTTAAGCGCCATTTCAACGCCGCGAATACCGTCGCGTGCGTGCAACAAACGAATATCGCTACGGCGCGCAATGATGTCCTCGACTAACATCAAGTTCGCGGGATTATCTTCGATATACAGCAAAGTGTGCTGAATCGCCGGGCGCGTGGCTACGGCGGCCGACAGCTCCGGTTCTATGTCGGCGGCGGGACACGGCAAGGCAGCGGAAGAATTTAATTCGAACCAAAATACACTGCCGACATCGATGGTGCTGGCCGCGCCGATTTCGCCGCCCATCAAATCGACCAGGCGTCGACTCATGACCAAACCGATACCGGTGCCCTCCTCGCTGCCGGCCTCCTGCCCCAGGCGATTGAACGGTTGAAATAGCTGCGCAAGTTTTTCGGGAGGCAATCCCGCGCCGGTATCCTCCACGGCAATGCGAATGCGCCCGGGCGGGTTGGCGACGCAGGTTACCACCACCGCGCCGCCGGCCCGATTGTATTTAATGGCGTTCGACAACAAATTGATCAGCACTTGCTTCACCCGCGTGCGATCGGCCGCGACGTAGTGCTCCATCGTCAACGGCGGGAAAACTACATTAATGCCGCGCTGGCGCGCCTGCGGTTCGATCATCGTTTGACATTCGCTCAGTACGTCCATTAATGGTATCGGCTCGATGGAGAGCGACAACTTGCCGGATTCGATGAGCGCCAAATCGAGAATTTCGTTGATGAGCGCCAACAAATACCAGCCCGCCTTAAGAATCTGTTCGACACTACGCGCCTGCTGCGGCGTGGGCGGCGGCGAACTGGACTCTATGAGTTGGGCAAAGCCGAGGATCGCACTGAGCGGCGTGCGCAATTCGTGGCTCATGCTGGAAAGAAAATTCGATTTTGCAAGATTGGCTTTTTCCGCGGTGGATTTCGCAATCTCCAACTCGCAATTCTTATTCAGCAACGCCTGATCCAGCCGCGTACGCTCCGCCTCGATCAATTTTCTTGCGGTGTTATCCGTGCCGATCAACAGATAACCGATAATGCTGCCCACCGCATCGCGCAGCGCGGTAACCGAGACGACGGCGGGCAGCCGACTACCATCTTTGTGCAGATAAGTCAGCTCGTAGATATCCTCGATGCCGCGCGAAGCCTTAAATACCAACGCTTCAAAACCCGGCGCTATGGCGCTGGCGAATTCGACGCTCAGCGCTGTGGCGCGCGCGATGACTTCCTCCGAGTCGGAAATATCGGCCGGCGTAATTTTGTTGACCACATCGGTCGCTGCGTAACCGAGCATGCGCTCGGCTCCGACATTGAATATCTGAATAACGCCTTCGGCATCGGTGGCGATACTCGAGAAATTGGCGCTGTTGAAAATTGCTCGTTGCAGAGCGCCCTCTTTGAGCTGCGCGACCGCGACATGTTTGCGCACATCGATATTGCGATAAATCAAATAGGCGAAAAAAAATGCCAGCAGCAGCGCAGCCACAGTCGCAAACGCCAGCGCGGCCACCCACGGACGAACGTCGAATGGGAGACTCGCGTGACCCTGAGCTAAAGCTACAACGTCCGTGCGCTCGAGAGCTCGGCTTGCGACGCCAGCTGCCAGCGCCGAAAGCAGCGCCGCGCCGATCGCCAGGGCAACGATTTTATGTAGGGCTTTCATAGGGCCGTGTCCATGGAGCTATGACCTTCTACTTAAAACATTGTGGTCTGCTTAGAAAATTGCGGTCTGTTTAGAGCATTGTGGCGCGGCAATGGATGCGAGCGACACCGTGCGGCGCAATTGCAGAATTGCGCCACCAAATGCTTTAAATAACCCAGGAAGCAGCCAGAAGAATAGACCGCCCCACTATACGCTCCTTTTACCGCGCAACTGTACGCCAGTTCGCATAGCGATTTATTAGCGCGTTTCGCAACTCATGAGTCAGCCTCTCTACGGTGCATTCGATAAACCTGCACTCGACGATCCTTATCGAGTAAGCGGCACCGTCGAATACGGGATTGCCGAGCCCAACGAGAAATAGCGCCGCAAAAAATTTCGTACCGCTTCGGCTATGTGTGCTGGCAGACAGAACGCCTTCAAGCGTATCCGCAGACTGCGTGCAACGTGATGTCACGCCGCTACATCCTTCTCCTATCGGGGTAGAACACACCCCAAGGCAATACTATGAACTTTCCCCCTTTAGTTTCTCCCTCGATACGAGTGCTGCCGGTGGCGCTGGCATCTTCGCTGTTACTGACACTCTCCGCCTGTGCCAGCACGCCGCCGCCCAAAGAGCAAATGGCGGTTGCCGAAGCGGCGATTCAACACGCGACCACCACCAGCACCAACGAAAACGCCGCTGGCGAATTGCAATTGGCGACCGACAAGTTGACCGGCGCCAAGCAGGCCATGGCGCGTCGGGATTACGCCACGGCTAAAACGCTCGCCGAGCAGACCGAGGTCGACGCGCAGGTCGCGGAATTACACGCACAAGCGGCCCGCTCGCGCAAAGCCGCCGTTGAAACAGAAAATGCCGCCGGCGCATTGAGCGACGAAATGAACCGCAAAACTCCGCCAGTCACCAGCCAAGGACATGCAAATGAATAATCGCTTGATCTGCCTCGTTACGCTCGCCGCCGTAGTGGCGGGCTGCAACTCGACACCAGCCAACAATAGCGCGCTCGATCAAGCCCGCAATCACTTGGATACCGCGCAACGCACACCGCAGGTTGCCACCCTGGCGCCCGAGGAATTGAAGCGCGCTACCGACTCGTTTAATGCGGCCAATCAGGCATGGACCAGCGGTAGCAAGCCCGCCACTGTCGATCATCTCGCTTATCTCGCCGATAAACGCGTGGTGATCGCGCAGGAGACGGCAGCGAGTCGCGCCGAGCAAGCAGTCACCGCCGCCGCTGCCGCCGCGCGCGACAAAATGCGCCTGACCGCGCGCACCAACGAAGCCGATGCGGCGCATCAACAGGTTGCCGATCTGGAGACACAATTGCTGGCGCTCAACGCCAAGAAAACCGATCGCGGCATGATCCTCACGCTCGGCGATGTATTGTTCGATACCGGCAAAGCGCGAATCCTGCGCAGCGGTAACGACAATCTGGCTAAATTGGCGGACTTCTTCAACCGCAACTCCGACGCGAAAGCATCGATCGAAGGCTACACGGATAATGTCGGTTCGGATGACGCCAATTACGCACTCTCGGAGCGACGCGCCAACGCTGTGTTGACGGCCTTGCTCGGCATGGGCGTGCCGACGGATCGCTTAAGCACACGGGCATACGGCGAAGAAAATCCGGTGGCCAGCAACGAGACACCCGCCGGCCGTCAGCTGAATCGTCGAGTGGAAATTGTTTTCGCGACACCCGTCGCGCAGGCATCGGTTAAATAGCAATGAATGAGCGGGGCGTCGCGCCCCGCTTTTTTTAAATAATTCGTTGACGGTTCAGTCAGAAACAAAAACGGCGACCGATTGGCCACCGAAGTCGCGAGCAATAATTTTAATTAAACGGCTTTGCGCTTGCGCTTAACACTACCCAGACAAAGCAATCCAGAACCGAATAACCATGCGGCAGCAGGTACAGGCACTGAAGGAGTACCTACTAGGTCATATGTCCTGATAACCACCATAGCTGCGTTAGCACTCACGGTATCGAGAGTCCACTGATTGGCGCCTGTACTGACGAGGGAGTAACTATAAGCCGGCAAGCCCATTGCGAGGTTGCACAGCGCTATTGCTGCGCCGGCACAATTGGTTACCTCTGTGCCAAGCACAGACCAACCAGGCCCACCAGGGGTGAAAGAGGCGCCTCCGCCAATCGAATCCCACGTTGTGTAATTAGCCGTACTACTACCAGCCAGGGAGCCAAAAACACCGTGATTTGCAGTAGTAAATGAGCCGCTAACAATCGAGGTGCCAACGATGTCGAGGGAACCGCTGAGAGAGATGTTTTGGTTTGCCGGTACCGAAAGCAGAGGAGGTGGAGTGGGGCCGAAGACGGCTACTGTGTCCACAAAGAAACCAGTGATGGGGGAAGAGGTGCTGACTAAACTACCGGTAATAGTATAAACAGATGCATTTGCAGAAACGCCTACAGTTAGAGCAGATACTGCTAGTAGAGACTTTATTGCGTTCATTATGCATTTCCTCGAGGTTGCTCGAGAAAGGCGGCGGCCCGACTATCTTGCAGACAGCATATATAAAAGCACTCAAAGCTCGATCACGGCTTTTAATCGTTATTTCAAGATTCGTAGCTTTCCGTCCCCGACTCACATCAGGTTTGGCTTTACAGCTTTCCCGGTTGTTATTGATTATTACAGCTGTATTTATTTGAAGTTGGATAAAAAGCGCTCAACACCGTTCAAGCTATGTTTTTTATGCGGAGGAGTCAAGCTCTTTGGGCAGGCTCACTCACTTCTCATACCCATTTGAAGACTTTGTTTTCGTCGAGTGACGTCTCGGACGATAGATTATTTATCTTTACACTTTGTATGTTCATGGCGCCTGCGGCGACGAGTACAAGTAACTCGCCAGCAGGCGAAACCTAACCCGCTTCGATACTCGCCAGTAACTCCTCAATCCCGCGCGGTGCTCTGCGGTTACGGGGATTGTAGAACGGCGAAAAAATTCGCAGCACGCGCGGCAATAAAAAGCTCATCAAGCGCCACTGATAGCCCGCTGCGCGCGCTCGCGATACGCATTGCTCCGGCTCCGTCATGTTTAATCGATCGACGGCCAATAGATAATCGGTCGCGCGCTTACCGTAACTGCCCAGGTGCCAGATCGCATACATCAGGCCGTAAATTCGATACCAATAGCCGCCAAACACTTTTTTCCCGAACAATGCTTTATAAACATCGTAACAAACCGTGCGGTGCTCGAATTCCTCGGCGAAATGCCAGCGCCACAAATTAGCGACGTCGATGTCGGCGCCCTCTAACAGGTCGTCGATCTGCTCGAAGAAAAACGCCGCATAAATAATACCGAGACTTTCGAAACCCTCCGCGTATGCCACATTGAAGCGCAACGATTTATCGTGGAGAAAACGTTCGTAATCCGCCTTTAGCCTGCCTTCAAATTCGCGCAGCGACGAATAGCCGCCGCGATACAAGGTTTCGTTGTAACGCTGATGTTGCTGGTAATGGTTCGCCTCCTGGCGAATAAACAATTCAATCTGGCCGATCAGGGCTGCCTGCTCGGCCGGCAGCGCCTCCTTGGCCTTGCGCATCACGCGATTCAAATACGGCTCGAGCTGCGGCAGCGTGGTCGAGGCCGCATTATTGGCCTGCGCGAACTCGCGATGCCAACTCCAATGCGGCAGCGCCTGTTCGAATTGAAAGTTCGGCTTTCTGACTTTCATAAAATGGCCTTGGTAAAACGCTGCGCCGTCGCGCCTAAAACGAACTCAACATGCCGGCGTCGATCATATGCACGCCGCCGGTCAAAAATGCCGCGCGATTGCTGGCCAGATAAAGGATAAATTCGGCGACATGCTGCGTGCTGCCGAGGCCGCGAAACGGCGGCATGGTTAATTCATCCGGCGGCGTCGTAGCGCCGAGAGTGACGCTGCTATCGACGGTACCGCTGCGCAATGCGGTCGGCGACATCGCCGTGTTGACCATGCCGGGACAAATAGCATTGACGCGAATACCGCGCTCGGCAAAAGCCTGCGCGCAGGAGCGCACCAGCCCGATTACGCCGTGCTTCGATGCGCTGTACGCCGGATTATCCGGCCAGCCGGTGACACCGCTGGCGGACGAGGTAACGACCACGGCACCGCCCTTGCGAATCGCATTGCCGACGCTCTTCAAACCCAGGTAATAGCCGCGCAGATTCACCGCGATGGTGCGATCGAATTCGTCGAGACTGCTTTCGAAAAAATGCGCCAGCGGACTTAAATACGCCGCATTGAGACAGGCGATATCGAGACCGCCAAAACGCGCGAGCGTCTCCGCCACCATGCGCTCGTTATCCTCCTCCTTCGAGATATCGACGCCGCAGGCAAAGGCTTCAAAACCAGCGCCACGAATCGCGGCTGCGGTTTCTTCGGCGCCGGCTAAATTGCGATCCGCGATGCAGACGCGCGCGCCATCCTCGGCAAAGCGTCGCGCGGTCGTGCGGCCGATACCGCCGGCGCCGCCGGTGACGAGTACTACTTTATTCGCGAAGGGTTGGTACATCTTAGTTTCCCGCTTTCAATACATTAGAATAGCCACGCGTCTATCTAACCACTCAGTTGCCGGAGATAAAAGTGCGCCCGCCACTAATAGCCCTATTATTAATTTTAATTAATAGTTTTTCGAGCCATGCATCGGCCGGCGACTGGCGCGAAAGCCCCGAGGTGGGCAAATTATTCGCTGCCGCGGGCGTGCAAGGCACGTTCGTTGTCTACGATGCGAGTAGCGACCAACTGACCGGCCACGATCGCGCGCGCGCCGCCACGCGCTTTATTCCCGCCTCCACATTTAAAATCCCCAATAGCTTGATTGGCCTCAGCGTCGGCGCGATAAAAAATGTCGACGAGGTATTGCCGTACGGCGGCAAGCCGCAACGTATTAAAGCGTGGGAGCAGGATATGGGCCTGCGCGATGCGATTAAAATTTCGAACGTGCCGATCTATCAGGAATTGGCGCGCCGCATCGGCCTCGAGCGCATGCGCGGCAATGTCGAAAAGCTCGGCTATGGCAATGCGGAAATCGGCGAGGTCGTCGACAAATTCTGGCTGGTCGGTCCATTAAAAATCAGCGCCATCGAGCAGACACAATTTCTCTCGCGCCTTGCACAAGACCAACTGCCGTTTTCAAAATCCGCGATGGCACAGGTGCGCGAAATAGCACAGCTTGAGCAAAACGACGACTGGATTTTGTACGGCAAAACCGGCTGGGCCGATACGTATACGCCGGCGCTCGGCTGGTGGGTCGGTTGGGTAAATAAAGGCGGGCACTATTACAGCTTTGCGCTGAATATCGATATGCCGAAGGATAGCGACGCGGCAAAACGTATCGAGCTTGGCAAGGCGTGTCTACACGCGCTGGGGGTGCTATAAATCCCAACGGCCCCAAAGGCAAACACTGAGTGTGATGAAACGAAAAAGTTAAATTAGTTTTATTAAAATTTGTTTTTCGCGATGGCGATTGGTGCATGTTTCGCCTGCCGGCGAATCACTTTTCTTGCTTCGCCAAGAAAAGCAATCAAAAGAAGGCGACCTTGCCAGGGGCTTCCCAACAGCACCAGGTCGCAAACTAATTAGTTTGCAACTGCCTGATAATTCGAAAGTAGCACTTTCGAATTATCAGCTGCCGCACTGGGGCCTTCTAGCAGCTGCGCTGCTGAAGGGAAAGGCAAAATCAAATAAGCGAATTTTAGTAGGTCGGACTTCAGTCCGACATTCGTTGCGACGGATCATAACGTTGGACTGAAGTCCGACCTACGGCACATTACTATAAAGACCAACAACCTGCTTTTTGGCGTTATTTAAGTGCTGTTTTTATTTGCTCGACCAAGCGTTCGCCGATGGCTTGCGTGCCCGTGGCAAAAACTGCGGTGATTTCTGGAATGCGCGTCATCACGTTTTCGAAAGACGGATAAGCAAATGTAGGGTCGGCCGCTATAGAAGTTGGTTCGCCAGCGCTGGCATCCACGCCGTAATACAGCGTCTCGTCGTACAGTTCGTCTTTACGTTGCGGCGAATACAGCGTCGCACGAATATCGACGCGCGGCAGGTAGTCGGTCGAGAAGCTCGACGACAGCAGTCCAACATTATCAAAATATACCTGTAAAATAGCTTCGGCATCGGTGTCGATTTTTGCCAACTCGATATCCTCGGGATCATCAACCGGTCTGGGAATATTATCGAGTAGCACTACTTGATAACCTGCACCCTTCAATGCTTGTACTAAATAAGTAGTCAAATCTTTCCCCATGGTCGCATTCTGCGCCACGACTTTTTCGGAAAATTGCCGCTGCTTATTATGGCTATCTATCGCGAACCCCGCCGCTGTTATCGGCGCCAGAATCTGCACGCCATTCCTGTTCTGCAAGGTGGCCTCGGCAAGCTCTCTCACCGGTAATATTGCGATCTTAGTAACGACTGGCTTGGGCGGAATGCGACTAGGTTTGCTGGCACAGGCCGCGAGTGTAACGACGGCGAGGGCAACAATAATTTTTCGAGGATTCATAGACGAAGTATATCCATAGCATTTTCAGATTTTTCAGGCTCATCGCAAAGACCGAGGATTGTCGATGCTGCCAGTCTCGAATATTGCTGGTTACCGACTATTCTATTGGATCGCGCAAGAAATGCACGCGTTGCCCAAGACCCATTTGCCCGTATCAAAATGGCGCACTACAAGCACTTTCGCTTATTATAGCCAAGCCGAGGTTGGCACAGGGATAACAACAAGCTACCGCGAGGCTTCCAGCCCTTAACCGAGCAATCGGTGAGCGATGGATAGCTTATGTTAGGGACTAAAAATAAGGGATTAGAAAAATGGAATTTCCACCGCAAGCGACCCACGTCAAAGCCGCGACGATTACCACCGGCGACATCTGGATTATTATCCTCGTCTGGTGCGCCAGCCTGGTGCTGATCAACCCTATCGGCAATTTCCCCCTCAACGACGACTGGTCGTTTGCGCTAACGGTAAAACATTTTATCGATAGCGGTGACTACCGGCCTCTCGGCTGGGCATCGATGCCGTTCATCACCAATGCGCTGTGGGGCTCGCTCTTCTGTCTGGTGGCGGGATTTTCTTTTAACGTGCTGCGTTTCTCGACGCTCTGTCTTTCGCTGCTGGGCCTTTTCAGCTTCTGCTTGCTGGCGAAAAATCTGCGCCTCAACCGCTCGACTATATGTATAGCGGCATTAACACTGGCCTTCGACCCGCTTTATTATGTGTTGTCGAACACCTTCATGACGGATGTGCCTTACACCACGATGCAAACTCTCGCGGCGCTATTTTTTGTGCGCTGCCTGAAAAGCAATTCAAACCGGGATTTACTAATCGGCACCCTACTGGCCATCGCCGCGACGCTTTCCCGCAAACTAGCCATCGCGATACCGCTATCCTTCTCGATCGTTTTTATTTTTAAATACGGCGCCGGCTTCCGCAACATGATACGCCCCGCCATCTCGTGCCTGGCATGTCTCGGCGCTCTACTGGTATTTGAATATTGGCTATCGGCAACGCACCGAGCACCGCTGCTTTATTATAAAAAGAATGCGGAATTGATCTATATGCTCACGCACCCCAACTTACTATTTATGGTCGCAATGGCCAATATCTATAGGATATGGCTGTATCTCGGCTTATTTTTACTACCGGTATCGCTGAGCGTTCTGCCAACAATAAAAATCACGCGGAAAAACTTCGCAATCCCATTTTCGATATACACCGTACTGGCGCTGCTCTTTATCGTCTGGCATGGCCTATATTACGGAAAATTTGCGCTGCCATTGCTGGAAAATATTATCGTCAAAGCAGGCATTGGCCCGCTGACATTACAGGATACCTATATTCTTAGCATGCATGGCATCCCTGAACTACCCTATCACTTCTGGCTAGCGCTGACCTTTATCGGCATTTTTGGTGCAATTCTGTTAGCAACGATCGCTACTCATTGCGCCCTGCATCTGGCGCGCGGATTCCAGCGTAAGGAAATTAGCGATACCGAAGTCGCCGGCGCCTTCCTGCTGTTAAGCGCGATAATTTATCTGCTGCCGACACTTCCAGGCATGATATTCGACCGCTACCTGGTGCCCGCAATACCTTTGCTTGCCGTCGGAATTCTGGCTAGCGTTCCGCGCACTGAACAGAGTAGAACGAATATCGCCCAGCGCTCGGCGGTAATTTTTTCCGTTATCGCGCTCGCCATTTTCTCGATCTGCGGAACGCGCGATTATTTTTTATGGAATCGCATTCGCTGGATGGCGCTGAGGGATTTATCGCTGAATCAGCATGTCGATGCCAAGGAGATCGACGGCGGCCTCGAATTCAATGGCCTGTTTTTATATAACGACAGCTATGTACCGCGAAGCATGAAAAGCTGGTGGTGGGTAGAGCAAGATAACTATGTATTATCCTTCCAGGAACTGCTCGGCTACTCGATATTCAAACAATACGATTATCGCGGCTGGCTGCCACCGGCCGACCGAAAAATACTTGTGCTGAAAAAAGCTACCGAATAAACCCGCAGATATATCAGCACAATCGCATTAAATCGTAAGGTGGGTCATACGACCCACCATTCGGCTTCGCCGAATCTCGCGAAAGGCGGATTAATAATCCGCCCTACAGTGCTGAAAAGAAATGGTGATCTATCGCCGATTATTCAAAATAAGGTTGTAGTTTACAGGCTTTGCCTTTCGGCGTGGAACACCTGCGGCGGACAGTGTCAGGTTTCGCCTGAAGGCGAGTCACTTTTCTTGGTCGCCAAGAAAAGTAACCCAAAGAAGGCGACCCTCGCCGGGAGGCGCCTCCGTGCAGCGGGTCATCGCAAGCGATGACTTCTCGATTTTGCAGAAAGTAGCACTTTCTGCAAATCGACCGCCACAACAGAGGCAGACCGCAGTCGCAGTGCGACTGCATTAAGCTCAACGTCAAATTGCGTATGAGCAACGGAAATAAATTACAACCAGAAATCAACTAAAAAATCTGCTGGCTCTTTGCGCACGGTTAATAAGTAATCTTTAGCAGACTTCTTCCTGGAAAAGGTATGACCCAGATTAATCTACAGCCAGTATTGAATGGCCGCACCATTAAACTTCGCCCATTGGAGCAAGAGGATTTTGAAGCGCTCTACCTTGCCGCTTCCGACCCTAAAATTTGGGAGCTGCACCCTGACTCAGAGCGCTACAAGCGCGACATATTTAAGCAGCGATTTTTTGAAAGCGCTCTAACTAGTCGCGGTTCTTTAGTCATCGAAGAATCTGATGGCGGGCGTATCATCGGTTCCAGCCGATTTTACGAATGGAATCCGGATACTAAAGAAATCTCGATCGGCTATACATTTATTGAGCGAAGTCACTGGGGTCTTGGTACTAATCAGGAACTGAAGAAACTTATGCTGAATCATATTTATCAATGGGCAGGGGTTGTCTGGTTTCACGTAGGAAAGACCAATATACGATCGCGGCGTGCGGTAGAAAAGCTAGGGGCAACTTTGTCCTATGAAAAAGAAAGAGAGCTTAATGGCAAGCCATTTACGCAGCTGTATTACAGACTAGAGGCAGCAGAGTTCCGCGCTTAACAAGCGGTGCCTACGGCAGGCAGGTTCAGTGAACCTGCCATCGCCTGCAGCGGGCCAGTTCAGCTTGCACCTGAAGCGTGGGAACAACCTCTTATTGCGCAGCGTTGCTGCGCTGTCTTTGCTGTGCTTTTGATCTTGCCCTTCAATGCAGTCGCACTGCGACTGCGGTCTGCCTCTGTTGTGGCGGTCGATTTGCAGAAAGTGCTACTTTCTGCCAAATCGAGAAGTCATCGCGGTGCGATGACCCGCTGCACGGAGGCGCCTCCCGGCGAGGGTGCCGTTTCTTTCGGTTACCTTTCTTGGGGCAAGCAAAGAAAGGTGACGCCCGCGGCAGGCAGTCGGCGCCCGCAGGCGCAACAGCAAAAATTAAATTCAATAAACTTAAAATCAGCGAAAAATGATTCATGAAATTAAATCTTATTTTTAGCATTCAACATGAACTTCAGATAGCAAATCGGTTTAATTCCCGCTCAATTTTCCTTAGAAATATACGCTGTTCCAGCGTATATTTCCCCAGTCACACAGTGATTTTTTAAAAGCGGATTGCGGCAGTGCTATGAGCACCATGCCTAGATAGGGCCAAATGACCTTCGGTCATTACACCCTACGACTGACAACTGAGAACAGACAACTAAAAAGGGCCCCACAGGGCCCTTGTCGTTACTGCTTCACACAGTCAATGTAATACTTCAACTCTCCATCCTCCCGATCCTCCACCAGACCATGTACGTCGGTTTCGAAGCCGGGGAATACGCGGTTGAATTCGCGCACGAAGTACAGGTATTGCACGATGGTTTTGTTGAAGCGTTCGCCCGGTACCAGCAGCGGAATGCCCGGTGGATACGGTGTCAGCATTACGCTGGTGGCGCGCCCTTCGAGTTGGTCGATCGGTACTCTGTCGACTTCGCGGTGCGACATTTTCGCGAATGCATCGGCGGGGCTCATCGCCGGTACCATGTTCGACAGGTACATTTCAGTGGTCAGCTTGGCGATATCGTGCGCCTTGTACATATCGTGAATCTGCTGGCACAAATCGCGCAGGCCGATACGTTCATACTGCGGCTGCGCGGCGACAAATTCCGGCAGAATTTTCCACATCGGCTGGTTGCGATCGTAATCGTCCTTGAATTGTTGCAACGCAGTCAGCAGGGTATTCCAACGGCCCTTGGTGATGCCGATGGTGAACATAATGAAGAACGAATACAGACCGGTCTTCTCGACGATAACGCCGTGCTCGGCTAAAAACTTGGTGACGATCGACGCCGGAATACCGGTCTTGGCGAATTTGCCCGATACATCCAAACCTGGGGTCACGATGGTCGACTTGATCGGGTCGAGCATATTGAAGCCCTTCGCCAGATTGCCGAAGCCATGCCATTTTTCGTTGGCCTTCAGCACCCAATCCTCGCGCGAACCGATGCCCTCGTCGGCGAGTTTTTCCGGGCCCCACACCTTGAACCACCAATCCTTGCCGAACTCCTTATCGACCTTGCGCATCGCGCGGCGGAAATCGAGCGCCTCCAGAATCGATTCCTCGACCAACGCGGTGCCGCCGGGCGGCTCCATCATCGCCGCCGCCACATCGCAACTGGCGATGATCGCGTACTGCGGCGAAGTCGAGGTGTGCATCAGATACGCTTCGTTAAACGTGTGGCGGTCGAGCTTACGCTTCTCGGAATCCTGCACGATGATTTGCGAGGCTTGCGAAATACCGGCCAGCAATTTGTGCGTCGAGTGCGTGGCATAGATGATCGCATCCTTCGAGCGTGGCCGATCCTTGCCGATGGCGTGCATATTTTTGTAGAAATCGTGGAAGGTGGCGTGCGGCAGCCAGGCTTCGTCGAAGTGCAGCGTTTCAACCTGACCGTTCAACGTCTCCTTCAACGCTTCGACGTTATACAGCACGCCGTCGTAGGTCGATTGCGTAATCGTCAGAATGCGCGGCTTTGCTTTCTTATCCTTGATAAACGGATTCGCTTCGATTTTTTTGCGAATGCTTTCGGCGCTGAACTCTTCGAGCGGAATCGGCCCGATGATACCGAGGTGATTGCGCGTCGGCATCAGGAATACCGGATTGGCACCGGTCATGATGATCGCGTGCAAAATCGATTTATGGCAGTTGCGATCGACGATAACGATATCGCCCGGCGCCACATTGGCGTGCCACACCATTTTATTCGAGGTCGAAGTGCCGTTGGTGACGAAGAAGCAATGATCGGCGTTAAAGATACGCGCCGCATTGCGCTCCGATGCGCCGACCGGACCATCGTGATCGAGCAATTGGCCCAGCTCTTCGACCGCGTTGCACACATCGGCACGCAACATATTTTCGCCGAAGAACTGGTGGAACATTTGCCCGATCGGCGATTTCAAAAACGCCACGCCGCCGGAGTGGCCAGGGCAGTGCCACGAATACGAGCCGTCCTGCGCGTAGTTGACCAGCGCGCGGAAGAACGGCGGCGCCAGCGAATCGAGATACGATTTCGCCTCGCGGATAATATGGCGCGCGACGAACTCCGGCGTATCCTCGAACATGTGAATGAAGCCGTGCAGCTCGCGCAGAATATCGTTCGGAATATGCTGCGAGGTGCGCGTTTCGCCGTATAGATAAATCGGGATCTCGGAGTTCTTGAAGCGAATCTCCTCGATGAATTTACGCAGGTTCAGTACCGCCGGGTCGAGCTCGGGGCCAGCGGTAAATTCCTCGTCGTCGATCGACAGAATAAATGCCGAGGCGCGGCTCTGCTGTTGCGCGAACTGCGAAAGATCGCCGTAACTGGTGGCGCCCAGCACTTCCATGCCCTCGCCCTCGATGGCGTTGGCCAGCGCGCGAATACCCAGACCGGAAGTATTCTCGGAGCGAAAATCTTCGTCGATGATAACGATGGGAAAGCGAAATTTCATGAGCGATCCTATGGCCTGCAGGGAAGAGACCGAACCTGTGACACAACGATAACGTGCCGCGCCGCAACGCGACTACCCGGCTTGAAACGGGCGGATTATACGGCAGTACGATGACAGTGGGGATAATTTAACAAGAGGTATTGGGGTGGTTAACGATTGAGGGCACGGGTCTTTAAAAAACCGATTGAGCAGCCTATGCCGAACTCCGCAGTGAACTTGGCGCTAGCACCAGGAAGGTCAAAATCTTTTAAACCGATTGAGTCACTGGTTCCGAACTTCGCATTGAACTTGGTGGCGGGGTATAGGGGGTCTCTTTTTCAGGACATGAAGTGGCTCTAATCGAAGCTGCGAGCACGATTCATCCGTGAAGCCGACAAGTTCTTCTAGGCCGATGGCACCGAAGCTACTTGATTGCTTGCCTCCGAGTCCTGAAAAAGAGACCCCCTATACCCCGCTTCGGCACAAACTTCAGTGGTTTTAAATTTTAAACCTGAAGTGCCGGCAGCTAATCAGGGGGCAATCACAGCAGCCTGGATTAGGTCCAACAACGGCTGAGGATAGACACCGAGCACGAACATCAGCGCGGTCAACGCCAACACCATGATGCCGCCAGCGCCCTGGCCCCAGTTGAGCTGGGCATCGTAGCGACGCATACCGGGGGCTGACAGGAAAGAAGTAATCATCACGCGCAAATAATAGAACAGACCGATCGCGCTGCCGAGCACCACGAAGCCGAGCAGCCACCACAGCTTCGCATCGACCCCGACCGCCAGCACATAAAACTTACCGATAAAGCCGGCGGTGATCGGAATGCCCGCCAGCGACAACATCATCGCGCTCAACACCGCGGTTAAATACGGACGGCGCCAGAACAGGCCGCGATAGTGCGAAATATTGTCGGCGTCGTGGCCCGAGTAAGGGCTCGACATCAACGCCACCACGCCGAACGCGCCGAGCGTCGTCACCACGTAAGTCAGCAGATACACCGCCACCGCCTCGGTGATGATATCGCCGCTGGCGACGATGATCACCAGCACATAACCGAAATGCGCGATCGACGAATAGGCGAGTAAGCGCTTGACGTTGGTTTGCATCAGCGCCAACAGGTTGCCGATTAAAATCGAGGCCGCCGCGATCACCGCGAGCACGGTGTGCAGCAAATTCATTTGCGCGACGGGCGCGATCAGAATGAAACGCAGCAACACGGCGAACACCGCCACCTTGCTGGCGGTCGCGAGAAATGCGCCGACCGGCGCGGGCGCGCCTTCGTACACATCGGGCGTCCACAGATGGAACGGCGCCAGCGATAACTTAAAGCCGAGCCCGACCAGGATCATTGCCGCGCCGGTATACAGAATCGGGCCCTGCAGCGCGTCGCTGGCCAACGACGCACCGAGATCGGCGAACGCCAGGCTGCCGGATTGCGAATACAGCAGCGCCATGCCGAATAATAAAAACGCCGACGCCAGCGCCGACAGCACCATGTATTTAATGCCGCCCTCGAGCGAACGCTTCTCGCGAAACGCGTAAGCCACCATCGCGTAAACCGGCACCGACAGCAATTCCAAACCGATAAACAACGCCGCCAAATGGCGCGCGCAAACCAGCACCAAACCGCCGCTGGCGGCGAGGGTCAACAGCAGATAAATCTCTTCGCGGTTGCCGGGAAAACCTTCCATATAGGCGTACGCCAACGTCGCGCAGCCGAGTGTCGCAACCAGAATCACCGCCATATAGAAACAGGCGTAGCCGTCCACTATCAGCAGCGGCGTGACGGCTTGCGGAATATATTTTGAAACGATGAACAACGACAGCAGCGCGAGATTGAGGCCGGCGACAGTGAGCGTGGCGCTCCACCAATGATGGCGCCGCACCGCAATCGACAGCATGACCAGAACGGCGGTCGCGCTGGTGATCAGCAGCGGCAGCAGGGCGATAAATTGTGAGCTCGTCAGTGTCATATAGTTATACGGTCGTCATATATGGGTTTACGGTCGCCAGCAAAAATTTTTGCGGCGCGCTAACGATTGAGACTAAGCGCCGCAGTCGGTACTTGCTCGAGCGCCTGCGCTCCAACCTGCATTTGTGAATAGTAGTGATGCACCTGCGCCATCGCCGCCGCCGAAGTATTCAATACCGTCTGCGGATACAGGCCGAGCCAGACCAACAGCAATACCAGGCTCATCATCATGCACAGTTCGCGCGCCGATAAATCTTCGAGCCGATCCTCGGATTTGGGTGCGCCGTAAAATGCGCGCTGCATGATGATCAACGAATACACCGCGGCCAAAATCAAACCGCTGGCCGAAACGATCGCGATTAATGGCGAAACCTGGAAAGTGCCGAGCAAAATCAAAAACTCGCCGACGAAATTACCGAGACCCGGCAGCCCCAGCGAGGCAGCGGCAAAAAATAATGCGATCGGCGGCAGGAACGATAAGCGCGACCACAGGCCGCCCATTTGACGCAGATCGCGCGTGTGTAAACGCTCGTACAATTCGCCGCACAATATGAATAGCGCGCCGGCGGAAATACCGTGCGCAATCATCTGCACCACTACGCCCTGCAGCGCCACCGGATTGCCGGAGTAAATACCGATCAGCACGAAACCCATGTGCGAAATACTGGTGTAGGCGATCAGGCGTTTGATATCGGTCTGCACGAATGCCAGCAGCGCACCGTAGATCACGCCGAATACGCCGAGCCACATCGCGATCGGCGCGAACTCCGCGGAAGCGTGCGGGAACAGCGGCAGCGCGAAACGCAACATGCCGTACGCGGCGGTTTTCAACAGAATGCCGGCGAGATCGACCGAGCCCGCGGTGGGCGCCTGCGAGTGCGCATCGGGCAGCCACGAATGCAGCGGCACCACCGGCATTTTCACCGCGAAGGCGATAAAGAAGCCGAGCATCAATATGTATTCGACACCCGGAGCCATCACGGTGCCGCGCAATACTTCGTAATCGAAACTAATCACGCCGGTGGCGCGGTAATGCACGATCACCAGACCGAGAATCGCCACCAGCAATAACAGGCCGCTGGCCTGCGTGAAGATAAAAAATTTGGTCGCGGCGTAGATGCGGCCTTTACCGTCCGGCGCATTGTGTCCCCACAATGCGATCAGAAAGTACATCGGTACCAGCATCATTTCCCAGAAGAAGAAGAACAGGAACATATCGATGGCGAGAAATACGCCGATCACGCCGCCGAGGTTCCACAATAAATTCAGATGAAAGAAACCGACATGGCGCTGAATTTCGCGCCACGAACAGACGATCGCCATGATGCCGAGCAGGCCGGTCAGCAATACCAGCAGCAGCGATAAACCGTCGAGCGCCAAATGGAAACTGATACCGAAACGCTCGATCCACGGCAGTTGAAATTCGAGCTGCCATTGCGAATCGTGCGCGGCAGTCAAATCTTGCAGATGATAGCCGCCCTCGAACCACAACTGACCGGCCAAGCCGAACACCAGCAGCATGGTGAACAATGCGATCCAGCGCGGAATGCCCAAACCCAAACGCTCGCCCTGCCAACACAGCAAGCCGCCGATAAAAGGAATCAGAATGAGCCAGGCTAAAATCATAATGTGTCAGTTTTCTTCGTTAGGTTGATGGGGACAGACCCTCGGGTCTGTCCCCGGTCGCTCAGCTTTCGTTAATGCGCCAATATCGCCGCACCGAGAATCAATACCGCACCGATACCGATGGTGGCGGCATACCAACGCAGCCGGCCGTTCTCGGTAGCGCTCAACAAATTGTGGCCGACGCGCGTCAGGCGAGGCACCACGCCGATCGCCAGATCGAAGCCATCGCGGCGATTCAAATTAACAATCGCCAGATAACTTTTCACGAACAATAAATCGTACAGCCAATCGAAGCCCCAGGCGTTGCGCCACCAATTGCTCAGCAAGCGGCCGAGCGGGTTGTTGGCGATGGCGGTGACCAGCGTGCGTTTGCCGAGATATAAAAAGGCGGCAATCGCAATGCCGATAATCGCCACGGCGCCGGATAACAATTCCAATTTCTCTTTCATCTCGCCGCCATGCTCGCCGGCGCTGGCCGGCAATACACCCGCCAACGGCGGATGAATCAATGCGCCGATACCGGTCGACAGCACCAGCAGCACTAATAGCGGGAGACTGTACGAAATACCTTTGAGCGGATGCGCATGCGTTTTTTCCTCGCCGTGGAAGACGATGAAAATCATGCGGAAGGTATAAATGGAAGTGAGAAATGCGCCGAGCAATCCAGCAATCAGAAAGTCGATATGCCCGCTGGCGTACGCTTCCCACAGAATTTCGTCCTTACTGTAGAAGCCCGCCGTGATAAACGGCAGCGCCGCCAATGCGCCGCCGCCCACCAGGAAGCAGGCATAGACCAGCGGCAATTTTTTGCGCAGGCCGCCCATCTTGAAAATATCCTGCTCGTGATGGCAGGCGAGAATCACCGCGCCGGCCGACAGGAATAACAACGCTTTGAAAAACGCGTGCGTCATCAAATGGAAAATCGCACCGCTCCACGCGCCGGCGCCAAGCGCCAAAAACATATAGCCGATTTGACTCATGGTCGAATAGGCCAGCACGCGCTTGATATCGGTCTGCACCAGCGCGGCAAAACCGGCCAGCACCAACGTGATCGAACCGATCGCGCCGACCATGTACTGCGCGTAAGGCGCCAGCTCGAATAAAGTGTGCGTGCGCGCGATTAAATATACGCCGGCCGTAACCATCGTCGCCGCGTGGATCAATGCCGATACCGGCGTCGGGCCGGCCATCGCATCGGGCAACCAGGTCTGCAACGGCAACTGCGCCGATTTACCGACCGCGCCACCGAGCAACAGCAACGCAATGATCGTGATAACGCCCGAGCCCGCCGTAAAATGCTGCGGCGCCAGAGTCAGTACTTCCTGAATATTCAGCGTGCCGATTTCGCGATACAGCAGAAACAAACCGATCGCCATGAAGGTGTCGCCGACGCGCGTAACGACAAATGCTTTACGCGCCGCCAGACCGTTGGCCGGATCGAGATAATAAAAGCCGATCAGCAGATAACTACACAGGCCGACGCCTTCCCAGCCGAAGTACAGGAACAATAAATTGTCGCCGAGTACCAGGAACAACATGCTGGCAACGAACAGATTCATGTACGCAAAGAAACGCTCGTAACCGTCCTCGCCGCGCATATACCACGAGGCAAATAAATGAATGAAGAAACCGACGCCGGTGATTACGCCCAGCATCGTTAGCGATAGGCCATCGAGGCGCAGCGCGAATTGCGGCGCGAAACCGGCTGCATTCATCCACGTCCACAACACTTGGGTATACGCGCCGCCCGCGGGCGGGTGCTGCAGGAAATCGAGGCCGGCCCAAGCCGCGCTCAGCGCCGATAAACCGATCGAGCCGACGCCGATGACGGCGGCACTATTTTCCGAAATACGACCGCGCGCAAAAGCCAGCAGCACGAAGCCGAGCAGGGGAAATAAAAATGTCAGGAACAACAGGTTCATCCGCGCATCTCGCTAGCCGCATCAATATCGAGGGAGTGATAACGGCGATAAAGCTGAAACACTAACGCCAGGCCGATGCTCGCTTCCGAAGCCGCGAGACTCAAAATTAAAATAAACATGATCTGGCCGTCGGGCTGTCCCCAACGGCTGCCGGCCACTACAAAAGCCAGCGCGCTGGCGTTCATCATTACTTCGATGCACATCAGCACGAATAAAATATTGCGGCGCACGATGATGCCGATCAAGCCCAGCGCGAATAACAGCGCCGCCAGGACCAGGCCGTGTTCCATTGGTATACCGTTCATCGTATGGACCAGTAGTTAGTAGTTAGTTTTTAGTAGTTAGGTATTGGTAGCGGGTTTCTCGGCCGGCTGCGGCCTTGAAGACTAAAACCCAACTACTAACGGCTAACTACTATTATTCCTTCTCGTCGTGTCGGCCCAGGTGATACGCCGCTACCAATGCAGCGAGCAATAACATCGACGCCAATTCGACCACTAATAAATACGGCCCGAACAAGGCGATGCCCACTTGTTTACCATCGACCATCTTGGTGCCCATCGCATGCAATTCGCTGCCGGACAGCAGATAAACCATTTCGCCCAGCAGTACCAGCGATAACAAACCGGGACCGATCCAAATACCGGGGCTCAACCATTTGCGCTCCTGCGCCACGGTGGCCGGCCCCAAATTGAGCATCATCACCACGAACACGAACAACACCATGATGGCGCCGGCATAGACGATGATTTCCAGAATCCCGGCGAACGGCGCACCGACCACGAAGAAAATCATCGCCACCGCCAATAGCGAGACGATCAAATTCAATAACGCATGCACCGGATTTAATCCGGTGATGACGCGCGCGGTGGCTAGTAAGGCGACGGCGCCGGCGATGTAGAAAGCGATTTGGGCTATAGACATAGTTGTTAGTAGTTAGGCCTTAGTAGTTAGTAACGGCCGCTGTAGCGACCCCATTAGACCGTTAAGCATTTTTCTGACTTCCAATGCCGCTCTCATAAAGTCCTGCCCTACCGGTTCACTGACATATTTAAATTGCACGGCCAAACAAATCTGTGTTTCAAGCTCATACAAAGAGCCTCTGGCATGGCCAAGAAATTGCCGGAACTCTCCTCGGGTAGAACGCCCCGCCCCTCGGCAATATTGCTCGGCACAGAAATCGCCGACCTCCGCACCTGATCCGCCAACGCAAAACGTTCGCGGATTGGAAACGCTTCACTCAATCGATAAGCACACTCGGCCAGCGCCATTGCTTTGTGCCATACCACTAAATTTTCGCACCCACTCATCGCAACCATCCTTGGCTCGATCAACTAACTACTAAAACCCAACTACTAACAACTGTCCCTAAGGCAGTAACGACTTCACATTTATCGGCTGTGCTTCATTCTGCGCGGCGCCTTTCGGTTTGCCGGCGATCGCTAGGCCGGCGACGCGATAGAAGTTGTAGTCGTGGTATTTGCCGGTGCCGGCGATCAACAGATGTTCCTTTTCGTACACCAGATTCTGGCGATCGTATTCGCACATTTCGAAATCTGGCGTCAGCTGAATCGCCGTGGTCGGGCATGCTTCTTCGCACATGCCGCAGAAAATGCAGCGCGAAAAATTGATGCGGAAAAATTCCGGGTACCACCGGCCATCTTCGGTTTCAGCTTTCTGCAACGAAATACAACCGACCGGGCACGCTGCTGCACAGAGGTTGCACGCCACGCAGCGCTCTTCGCCGTCGGGATCGCGCGTCAGAACGATGCGGCCGCGATAGCGCGGCGGCAGATACACTTTCTGCTCCGGGTATTGAATCGTGTCGCGCTTGCGGAACGCGCGCATAAAAATCATGTAATTGCTGCGCACCACACTGCCGATGCCGCGAAGTATTGCGAATAACATAAGTATGCCCTCCCCGGCCTAACCGATATCGGCGCGCAGTAGAATCACTGCACCGGTAACGAGCAAATTCAGTAACGCCAGCGGCAGACAGAACTTCCAGCCGGCAACCATCACCTGATCGTAGCGCGGGCGCGGTAGCGCGGCGCGGATCAGCACGAACAAAACGATAAATACACAGGTTTTCAGGAAAAACCACATAAAGGCCAGCGATTCGGGACCCGGTCCCTGCCAGCCGCCGAAATACAACGTCACCAGCAGCGCGGAAACCAATACCACCCCCGCGTATTCGCCGACGAAGAACATGCCCCACTTCAAGCCCGAATATTCGGTGTGATAACCCGAGGCCAATTCGCTTTCCGCCTCCGGCAAATCGAACGGCGCGCGGTGCGCCACCGCCACGCCGGCCATCGCGAAAGTGATGAAACCGAAAAACTGCGGAATGACGAACCACATATCTTTTTGCGCGAGCACGATATCGCGCATATTGAACGAGCCGGCGATCGCCACCACGCCCATCACCGAGATGCCCATGAAGACTTCGTAGCTGATCGTCTGCGCTGCGGAACGCACGCCGCCGATCAATGAATATTTACTATTGCTCGACCAACCGGCGAACATCACCGCGTATACCGCGAGCCCCGCCATCGCCAGGAAAAATAAAATACCGATATTGAGATCGGCGACACCCAAGGTGGGCGTGATTGGAATAATCGCGAACGCCATCAGCAATACGCTCATCGCGATTGCCGGCGCCAACAAGAACGTCAGCTTATCGACGAACGGCGGCAGCCAATCCTCTTTGAAAATCAGCTTCACCATATCGGCGGCGATTTGAAACGCGCCGAACGGACCGACTCGATTCGGGCCGTGCCGGTCCTGCCACAACGCCAGCAGGCGGCGCTCGATCCAAATCAAATACGCAACGACAAACACCGTGCAGACCAAAATTACGACCGCCTGCACGCATTTGATAATAATCGCGATCACATCGGGAGTGAGCCAACTCATTGCGCGGCTCCTTTCGAGATGCTCGCCCATACGTCGGCGCCGAGCAGCACCGGTGCACCGGCTAAACCAACCGGCACACCAATCGTGCCGGCGGGGAGTGTCGCATCGATCTGTACCGGCAGTTCCACGGTCGATGCACTCAACGTAATCACTACGCGATCGCTCGCGCCGACATTAAGTTGCTGTGCAGCGCTGGCCGACAAAGCGATATACGTGTTGGGAATACGCGGCACAACCGGCGCCGCGCGCACCGATAATTCCTCGCTGCCGAAAATGTGATACAGCGGTAATACGCGATGCTCGTTGCTACGCGCGGCAAATGCGGCGGGCGCCGGACCATAGTAATCGGCCTGCGCATCGGTGGCCGGCTCGAACAAACGCACGCCGGCATCGCCGTCGCGCGAATGGCCGCCGACTTCATCTTGAAATTTATTCCACGATTGCGGCGAGTTCCAACCCGGCGCCCACGCGAACGGAATCAACGACGCGGGGCGGTCGCCCAGTTGAATACCGTTGTGCCCCTCCATCGAAAATGACAGAGCGGTGTCGATATCTTGCGAGGCGCGCGGCTCGTGCACCGAGATATTGGCGCGCATCGCCGTGCGACCGCTGTAGCGATGCGGCTCGCGCGCGACTTTCAAACCGTTCATGCGGAATTCGGCGGTCGGCGCGGCACCGACGATAGCCGCCAGCGCCGGAATGGCCGCGGCGCAATGCGCGGTGACTTCGTCGAGTTGCGTCCACGAAATATCCTGGCCCTGCGTTGCACTGTGCAGCGCATGCAGCCAGCGCCAGCCTTCTTTGATCTGGCAGGTCGGCTCGTAGTAGGCCGGATCGTAAACCTGGAAGAAGCGCTGCGCGCGCCCCTCGTTGCTGATCAGCGTGCCGTCGCCTTCGGCGAAGCTCGCGGCCGGCAACATCACGTGCGCCTGCTCGGCGATGGCGGTGCGCTGATGATCGACGACGATCAAGGTGTTGATCGCGGCCAGCGCGGCATCGACCGACGCCGCATCGCTGCGTCGATACAAATCGTTTTCCAACACCACTAATGTGTCGGCTTTACCGGCGCGCAATAACTCCAGCGCCGCGTCCACCGATTCGCCGCCGAGCAGCGCCACACCTAAACTGTTAGCTTCCGGCACCGACAACGAAATCGAAACTTTTTTGCCGCGCGTATGTAACGCGGCGGCGATATTCGCGCTCGCCTGCAATACCGCTTCGGAGGCTGCGCCGGTGCCCGAAACGATCAACGGCTGGTCGGCCGCCAATAATGCCTCGGCGATTTGTTGCGCCAACTTGGCGGTATCGCTATCGAGACCCGCGACCGCAGGTGCAGTATTGTCGATGGCATGCGCGACCGCGAAACCGAGCCGCGCCAAATCTTCCGGCGCCGCGCGATAGGTTTGCTCGGCGATATCGTCGAGCCGGGTCGCCGCGAAACTGCCGATAAATACCGGGCTTTTTTCGCGCTGACCGATATTGGCGATCGCCTCGGCCTGCCATTCGAATACTTTTTTCTGCGCCGCCATTTGTTTCGGTTTATTTTTTGCCGCCTGACGCAACGCCAACGCAATGCGCGGCGCGGTCTGCGTGACATCTTCGCCGAGCACGAACACCGCATCGCAGGCTTCGATTTCGCGCAGGCTGGGCGTACGCGCCGGGCCGCGCTGCAATATATCGCGCACTAAACGAATGCGCGTCAGTTCGCTCGCTTCGATGCCGCTGAAAAAATTATCCGCGCCGACCAATTCGCGCAGCGCGTAATTCGCTTCGAGGCTGGCGCGCGGCGAGCCGATACCGATGGCGCGTTGCGCGGCGCGCAATGCATCCGCAGCCGAAGCCAGCGCCGTCGATACCGTAACGATGTCGGAATCGGCGCCGCCCTTGCGCGCCCACGGCTGGCGCGGACGATCGTCGCGATTGACGTAGCCGTAACCGAAGCGGCCGCGATCGCAGAGGAAATAATGATTCACCGCGCCGTTGTAGCGGTTTTCGATGCGGCGCAATTCGCCGTAGCGCTCGCCGGGGCTGGTGTTGCAACCGACCGCGCATTGCTGGCAGACGCTCGGCGCGAACTGCATATCCCATTTGCGGTTGTAGCGTTCCGAATGTGTTTTATCGGTGAACACGCCGGTCGGACAAACCTCGGTGAGGTTGCCGGAGAATTCGCTTTCCAGCGCGCCGTCTTCGACGCGACCGAAGTACACGTTATCGTGCGCGCCGTACACGCCGAGATCTTCGCCACCGGCGTAATCCTTGTAGTAACGCACGCAGCGATAGCAGGCGATGCAACGATTCATCTCGTGGCCGATAAACGAGCCGAGATCTTGATTTTGGTGCGTGCGCTTGGTGAAGCGGTAGCGGCGTTTCGCGTGCTGCGTCATCACCGTCATATCTTGCAGGTGACAGTGACCGCCCTCCTCGCACACCGGACAATCGTGCGGATGGTTAGTCATCAACCACTCGACCACGCTCTCGCGAAACGCTTTCGCCTCGGCGTCGTCGATCGAAATGAAGGTATTGTCGGCGGCCGGCGTCATACACGACATTACCAGGCGGCCGCGCTTATCGTCGGCGTTGGCAAATTGCTTGACCGCGCATTGGCGACATGCGCCGACGCTGCCGAGCGCCGGATGCCAGCAGAAGTACGGAATATCGAGGCCCAAGGATAAACACGCGCGCAATAAATTGTCCGCGCCGTCGACCTCGAAGTCCTTGCCGTCTACATGAATTGTCGCCATTTCATTACCAGTTAGTCTGCATATCACGTAGGGCGCAATAAGGCGAAGCCGCATTGCGCCGCAGAAGTCTCATTCGGCGCAATGCCCTTCGGTTATTGCGCCCTACCATCTTGTTACCCCAAAGGGCATTGCACAGCTGTGGATCGTCCGGCGCGATGCGGCTTCGCCTTATTGCGCCCTACTTCTAGCCACTAACAACTAAACACTGCTCTTAATGCCTTTCTCGAATTCCGGGCGGAAAAATTTCAACGCGCTTTGCAGCGGCTCCATCGCACCGGGCGCATGCGCGCAATAGGTTTTGCCGGGCCCCAGGAAGCGCGTCAATTGTTCGAGCACTTCGATATCGCCCTGCTGGCCTTCGCCACGCTCGATCGCCTGCAGCAATTTCACGCTCCACGGCAAACCGTCGCGGCACGGCGTGCACCAGCCGCACGATTCGCGCGCAAAAAACTGCTCGAGATTGCGCACCACCGAAATAATATTTTGTTTGTTATCGACCGCCATGATCAGGCCGGTGCCCATCCGGCTGCCGGCTTTCATGATGGTGTCGTAGTCCATCGGCAGATCGAGATGCTCGGGCAATAAAAAATCGGTCGAGGCGCCGCCGGGTAGCCAGCACATCAGCTCGTAGCCATCGGCCATGCCGCCGGCGTGCTCTTCGAGAATTTCGCGGCCGGTGGTGCCGATCGGCAATTCCCAAACGCCGGTGCGTTTGACTCTGCCCGACGCGCCGTACAATTTGGTGCCGCTATCGGTGCTCTTACCCTGCGATAAACCTTTAAACCAATCGGCGCCGCGCAATACGATATGCGGAATATTGCTCAGCGTTTCGACGTTATTGATAACGGTGGGCTTGCCCCACAGGCCGGCGATCTGCGGGAATGGCGGCTTCGAGCGCGGATTGGCGCGGCGCCCCTCCAGCGAATTGATCAGCGCGGTTTCTTCGCCGCAGATATAGCGACCGGCGCCAGCGTGCACGTTGAGATCGAAATTCCAACCGCTGCCGAGAATATTCTGGCCGAGATAACCGGCCGCGCGCGCCTGAGCCAAAGCGTTATTCAAGCGTTCGTTGGCGGCGATATACTCGCCGCGCAAAAAAATGTAACCGTGTTTAGCCTGCACCGCGTAGCCGACGATAATCATCGCCTCGATCAACTGATGCGGCAGATGCTCCATCAGCAGGCGATCTTTAAATGTGCCCGGCTCCATCTCGTCGGCATTGCAGACCAGATATTTTTCGGCGGGCGCATCCGGGCCCATCGGAATCAGTCCCCACTTCACGCCGGCCGGGAAACCCGCGCCGCCGCGACCGCGCAAATTGGAATCCTTAACGACCTGCGTGATATCGGCCGGCGCCATTTCCTTTAGCGCTTTATGCATGGCGGCATAGCCGTCCTGCGCCTCAAATGCTTTTAAATCGAGCAGCGGTTCGCCGATTTTCAATCGATAGGTCAACGGACGCAGTTCGCCGGCATTGGCGCTAACAGCACTCATGCGTATTGCTCCAACAGTTTGGCGACATCGGCGGCGGCGACATTACCGTGCGTATCTTCGTCGATCATCAATACCGGACCTTTATCGCAGGCGCCGAGGCAACAAATAGGTAGCAGCGTAAAACGATTGTCCGGCGTGGTCTGGCCCAGCTCGATACCCAATTGCTTTTTCATCGCCGCTACCGTGTCCTCATAACCGGTGAGGAAACAGCCGATGCTGTCGCAGATAGTGATGACATGGCGGCCGACCGGCTGGCGGAAAATCAAATTGTAGAACGTCGCCACGCCCTCGACATCGCTGGCGGGAATGCCGAGCACCTCGCCGATCGCGTAAATAGCGCCATCCGGCACCCAGCCGTGGCGCTTTTGCACGATTTTAAGCGCATCGATCGACGCCGCGCGCGGATCGGCGTAATGCGTCATGTCGTGCTCGATAGCCGCGCGGTCGTCCGAATGTAATTCGAACGGCGGACGATCGCTGGAGATCACTTGTGTATTCATGTCTCTATATTCAACTCAACGGTCCCCATGCGGATTGCAGGGTCACCGGTTAAACGTTAACGGTCGACGTCCGCCATCACGAAATCGATACTTGCCAAATAGGCGATCAAATCGGGAATCATGCTGCCGCGAATGACCGACGGAATTTGTTGCAAGTGCGGAAAGCTCGGCGTGCGAATGCGCGTGCGATAACTCTGCGTGCTGCCATCCGAGGTTAAATAATAGCTATTCAGGCCCTTGGTCGCCTCGATCATCTGGCTCGATTCGCTGGCCGGCATAACCGGGCCCCAGGTCACGCTCAAGAAGTGCGTGATCAGCGTTTCGATATGCTGCAGGGTCTCCTCTTTCGGCGGCGGCGTGGTCAGCGGATGATCGGCCTTGTACGGGCCGGCCGGCATATTGTTCAGACATTGCTCGATGATGCGCAAACTCTGGCGCATTTCCTCGATGCGAATGGTGCCGCGATCGTAGGCATCGCCGTTGTGCGTCAGCGGAATATCGAATTCGAAATTTTCGTAGCCCGAGTACGGACGCTTTTTACGCAGATCGAAATCCAGACCGGTAGCGCGCAAATTCGGCCCGGTGACGCCCCACGCCAATGCCTGCTCGGTATTGTATTGCGCCACGCCGATTGCGCGCGCGCGCAAAATACCGTTCTGCATCGCCGCTTTTTCGTATTCGACCAAACGGCGCGGCAGCCACTCGACAAAATCGCGCACCAGCTTTTCCCAGCCGTTCGGCAGATCCTGCGCGACACCGCCGATGCGATACCAGGCCGGATGCATGCGGAAGCCGGTGATCGCTTCGATCACATCGTAGGCTTTCATGCGATCGGTAAAAATAAAGAATACCGGCGACATACCGCCGAAATCCTGAATATACGTGCCGAGAAATAACAGGTGGCTGGTGATGCGGAAAAACTCCGCCAGCATCACGCGAATCACTTTGACGCGCTCGGGCACTTCGATACCGGCAAGCTTTTCCACCGCCAACACATACGGCAGATTGTTCATCACACCGCCGAGATAATCGATGCGGTCGGTGTAGGGAATAAAACTGTGCCACGACTGGCGCTCGGCCATTTTTTCGGCGCCGCGATGGTGGTAGCCGATATCGGGCACGCAATCGACGATCTCTTCGCCGTCTAGCTGCAACACGATGCGGAAAGCACCGTGCGCACTCGGGTGGTTGGGGCCCAAGTTGAGGAACATGAAATCTTCATTGGCGGTGCCGCGTTTCATACCCCATTCCTCGGGGTTGAATAATAGCGACTCCTGCTCGGCATCCTGACGCGCGGTGCTGAGCATGAACGGATCGAATTCGGTGGCGCGCGCCGGATAATCCTTGCGCAATGGATGGCCGGTCCAAGTGCGCGGCAACATGATGCGCTGCAGATTCGGATGGCCGTCGAATACGATGCCGAATAAATCCCACACTTCGCGCTCGTACCAATTGGCGTTCGGCCAAATCGATACGGCGGTCGGCAGGTTCAATTCATCGGCGGCAAGCGCCACTTTAATGCGGATATCGCTGTTGCGCTCGATCGATAACAGGTGATAAAAAACGGTGAAATCGGCGGCGGGCAGACCGTGCCGATGCTTGCGCATGCGCTCGTCCATGGCGCTGAGGTCGTACAGCATTACATAGGGCTGCGGCACGCCGCGCAGGTAACGCAGTATGTCGAGCAATTGCGCGCGCGCCACCCACAGCGTCGGCACATCGTCCTTGGTCGGCTGAAACACCAGCGCATCGGCGCCGAAACGCGCCGTTAGATCGCGGACGATCTCATGGTCGTCGGCGAGTCCAGTGGATGCCCTGGATAAGATATGTGGATTAGCAGCGCTTTCAGCCATCGGATCGTCGTTGTTCGCTTATGGGTCGTCGTTGTTTTTTGCTATGCGCCGTCAATTGAGGCCTTGAACATCGGTGCGCCCCAGCGAGCGCGCCGAACGTCAAACCTGATCCGGCGATCGCAAACTAGTCGCGATGATGCGCTCATCGTTTTTCAAATCGCGCTGCGCCGGCATTTTTGCGCGATACACACCTTGATCGCCAACCACCCACGACAGCGGCCGGCGCTCTTTGCCGATCGAATCCTGCAACAGCATCAAGCCCTGTAAAAAGGCTTCGGGGCGCGGCGGGCAACCGGGAATGTATACATCGACCGGCAAGAATTTATCGACGCCCTGCACCACCGAATAAATGTCGTACATACCGCCAGAGTTGGCGCAGGCGCCCATCGAGATAACCCACTTCGGCTCGAGCAGTTGCTCGTAAAGACGCTGCACTACCGGCGCCATTTTAATAAAGCAGGTGCCGGCGATCACCATGAAATCGGCTTGGCGCGGCGAGGCGCGAATAACCTCCGCGCCGAAGCGCGCGACGTCGTGCGGCGCGGTGAAGGCGGTCGCCATTTCCACATAGCAGCAGGACAGGCCGAAGTTATACGGCCACAGAGAATTTTTCCGACTCCAATTCACCATGGAGTGCATGGCGGTTTCGAGTTTGCCGACAAAAATATTTTTGTGCACCTGATCTTCGAGCGGATCGCGCACGGTCTCCCGTTTTTGCATCGGGTATTCCGTCGCATTCGGATCGATGCGAGTCAGCGTGTAATCCATCGTGTCGCCTCAGTGATTGTGCTGGTGCTGCAAGTCTTGTCGTTGTTGCTGCGCTTGCAGCTGTTGATCGTGGCGCAGGCGCTCTTGCACTTCATGCGCGCGCGCCGCGCGACGGCGCCGCGCCTCCGGCGCCCAATCCAATGCGCCGAGCCGCCACAGATAAACCAGGCCAGCCAACAACACAGCGATAAATATGGTGACCTCTATGAGGCCGGCCCAGCCGCTTTCGCGCACCGAGACCGCCCAGGCATACAAAAACAGCGCCTCGACATCGAAAATGACGAAGAACATAGCGACCAGATAGAATTTTGCGGAGAGACGCAGACGGGCGCTGCCAACCGACACCACCCCGGATTCGAAGGGCTCGTTTTTGGCGCGCCCCCAATCGCGGCCGCCTAACACATAGGACACGCCGAGCATGAGGGCGGAGAGGCCGATGACGGCCAACAAGTAAACGGCGAATGACCAGTCGTAAGCAAGCGTTGCTACGGTCGACGACACGCTAGAGTCCCCTGAGCGAAGAAAAGGCGGTAGGTCGAGGCGTCGAGGAGACGGCATTGCCTCATCTCTGCGCGGCGAGAATGATACGCCAGTCGCGCGCGCATTGTAAATTTCTCCATTAAAAATAATGAGATTTAATAGGTACCTGATGCCATTACGCAGCACTTCAGCCGCACCGCTGACAATCGTTCTCATTCGGACGTGTGTCATAAATAATAAATATTGGAATGGGTGGGATCGTAATTAGAGCGAAGCCGATGCGATTTTGTGGAGGCTGGGTTAATGGTTGATCAGAGTGGCGTGGATTGCAGGTAAAGCTTTGCGTGATTCTGGGGTGAAAGGGATTCGTTCGCTGCGCAAGCTCCGGCTCGAACCCTAGCGAGGGTTCTCACCGACCCTCGACGCAAATAAAAAAGGCACCATAAAAGGGGCCTTTTCGTTTAGGTAGAGAGTATTGGCGGAAACGGCCGGAAGGGATTGACTCGTTTGCGCTGCAAACTCGCCCTTCGGGCGCCTTCGCTATGCTGCGGCGTCCAAAATCGCGTTGCGATTTTGTCGAACCCTGACGAGGGTTCTCACCGACCCTCGCCGCAAATTAAAAAGGCACCCAAAATGGGTGCCTTTTTAATTTGGCGGAGAGGGAGGGATTCGAACCCTCGGTAGGCTTGCACCTACGCCTGATTTCGAGTCAGGTACATTCAACCGCTCTGCCACCTCTCCAAAACTGTGACGCGGCTATCTGCCGGCGCGGGGCGCACATAATAATGAGCGAACACGCCGGACACAAGTGCAACGATGCGAGCTGTGCAAACAATAACCAGCCCGATGGCATCACAACCAACTCGCGCGATCGCTGCGGATTAAGCTCGGCATAAAATCGCACTCGTTGGGGAACAGACCGGCGCGACGGCAGTCATATTTTTGCAATCACAGCCGTCAATAATTAACTGTCCGCCCATCGGGCGCGGACTGAAGATTTAAGGAATGTCTCTATGAAACAAGAAGTAATAGCCGTCGATGTAAAAAATCTGTGTAGCCGTAAACTGTGGGAGCTGGCCGAGAGCCGCTCGGTGGATAGCGGCGCCCTCTACGCCATCGCCGAAGAACTGCAACTGCGCCGCCACTACTTAAGCGAGCTGGAACAACTGTTACCGCCATTGAAATCACAACAACACTGATAAGCAGTCGCCCCCGCCATGACATCCATATCCCAATTCGCGTAAACTTTGCGCCGGCACATTTCCATACCCGGGCAGTTTTTGGCGACGTTATGAGCAACACAGTTTTTGTAGTTAAAAACCAGCACGACCTCTACCTTAGCAAGCAACAGGAATGGGTCGACGGTACCGATACGCAAAGCCTCTACCGTACTCGCCACCGCGACGAGTCGATCAATACCGTCTTCGAAGTCAGCTCGCGCGATATCTATCTGCGCGCGGAATCCGTGGTCTGCGAAGTGGATGCCAAAGGCAACCCGCTGCTGGCAACCGCCGAAAAACCAACCGCCATACGGCCGATAGCACTCGATATCGAGGAATTGGAAATAGCGGAGATAGAAGATACCGCTGCGGAGACGGCCGATGACATGGACGCAGCGCCAGCGGAACCGGAAGCGGTGGACCACCAGCCATCTTGAAACTGAGAGCCCCTGAAACGAGGGTACTCTGAAGGTGAGAGCGACTTGAAACTAAAGCGGCGCGTCCTCATCTAATTCTCGCTGTTACTCATCCACTGCTGTCACTCACTACGAGGCATGTTCCGCAATGATGCGCATCGCGCTATTTCTGGCCACCAACCTGGCAATTCTGCTGGTCGCAGGCTTTTTTCTTAACTTAGTCGAAGGTTATTACGCCGCGCAGGGCGTCGCCATGCATCTGCAGGGCCTGCTGGTGATGTGCGCGGTGTTCGGGATGTCCGGCGCGTTTATTTCTCTGCTGTTATCAAAGTGGCTGGCCAAGCGTAGCGCCGGCGTACAAATCATCGAAACACCGCGCACCCGCGACGAGCAATGGCTGATGGCAACGGTGGCCGAGCTGGCGCGCGATGCGGGTATCAAAATGCCGGAGGTCGGCATCTTTCCGTCTCCCGTATCCAATGCATTCGCCACCGGCTGGAACAAAAATGCCGCGCTGGTCGCCGTCTCCGAAGGCCTGTTGCAGCGTTTTCGGCCCGAAGAAGTAAAAGCGGTGCTGGGCCATGAAATCGGCCACGTCGCCAACGGCGATATGGTCACCCTCACTTTAGTGCAGGGCGTGGTGAATACCTTCGTAATGTTTTTTGCGCGCATCATCGGCCAGATAGTCGATCGCGCCATTTCGCGCGACGGACGCAGCGGCGGCATCGGTCAGTTCATAGCGACCATGGTCGCGCAAATGTTGCTCGGCATTCTGGCCTCGATGATCGTGTTCTGGTTTTCGCGCTGGCGCGAATTCCGTGCCGATGCCGCCGGCGCGCATTTGGCCGGTCGCAGCAATATGATTGCCGCGCTAGAGCGATTACAGGCAGAGCAAGGACTGCCGAACGATCTGCCCGGAGAATTGACGGCATTCGGCATCAAGAGCGACTTCAAGGAGGGGCTCACCGCATTGATGATGACGCACCCGCCGCTGGAAAAGCGCATCGCCGCTCTGCGCGCAGCCGCTTAAACGCAGCCTCCTCCCTATCGGAAATACCGGAAGCCCACACTTCCGGTATTTTTTTGTTGACGAGGCCGCCGGCTTCGCTTTAGTCTGGGGCCATGAAGCCGAATCTTTTCCACCTCAATAGCGATCGACTGCCGCTGCTACCACGACTGTGAAGCGGTGCCTGTAGTCAATTCGGTTTTCTGTAGTTTCATTTAATTCGATCGCTGTTAATCATGCAAATCTTGTCCACCACATTGCCCTCCACCGCCTTGCCGGCTTGCGTCGATGCATTAATTTGCGCCGATAAATTGCTTGTCGCTGTCGTTTGCGCCGCGCTGGCCGGTCTGCTGCTGCGACTGCGACGCAGCCGGTGTGCCATGAATTAAAGGCGGTGCACGCCGGCTCCCCCTCTGCCGCCATTCGATCTTTCTTTTTTTGGCACGAGGAGCAACACCATGAAATCTTTCGACACCGACAATTTTTTCGATTTCAGAAAATATGCAGCGGTCGACGCCGTTGTAATGCGACAGCGACGTTGGCCGGACCGGCGCTTAACCGCCGCGCCGCAGTGGTGCAGCGTCGATTTGCGCGATGGCAATCAAGCGTTGCCGAAACCGATGCACGGCGCGCAAAAACGCCGCTTCTTCATGCAATTGGTAGCGATGGGCTTTAAAGAAGTCGAAGTGGGATTCCCCGCCGCTTCGCAGCCCGACTTCGATTTTATCCGCGAGTTGATCGAGCAAAATCTCATTCCCGCCGATGTCACTATTCAGGTGTTGACGCAGGCGCGCGAAGACATCATCGCGCGCAGCTTCGAGGCCTTGCGCGGCGCGCCGCGCGCGATCATGCATGTCTACAATTCGGTGTCGCCGGCGCAGCGCCAATACGTTTTCAATACCGATCGCGCCGGCGTGCGCGGCATCGCCGAGCAGGGCGCGCGCTGGGTGCGGCAATACGCCGCGCAGCAACCCGATACGCATTGGACCTTCGAGTACTCGCCGGAAAGCTTCACGCAAACCGAATTGGATTTCGCTAAAGAAATTTGCACATCGGTGTGCGATATCTGGCGGCCCGATCGCGGCCAGGCGGTGATCATCAATTTGCCGTCGACCGTCGAAGTACATACGCCAAACGTATTCGCCGATCGCATCGAATGGTTCTGCGACAATTTCAGTTATCGACAGCATGTGCGCGTCAGCGTGCACCCCCACAACGATCGCGGCTGCGCCGTGGCAGCCGGCGAATTGGCGGTATTGGCCGGCGCCGATCGCGTCGAGGGCACCCTGCTCGGCAACGGCGAGCGCACCGGCAACATGGACATCATCACCATGGCGATGAATCTCTACAGCCAGGGCGTCGATCCGCAATTGGACTTCAGCGATATGGCCAATATCGTTAAATGCGCCGAGGAGTGCACCGATATACCAACGCACGTGCGCCATCCCTACGTCGGCGAATTGGTTTACACCGCCTTTTCCGGCAGCCATCAGGATGCGATTCGCAAAGGTTTACACGCCTGGCAAAAAACCGACGGCGCGCACGCGGTTAAAAAATGGGACGTGCCGTATTTGCCGATAGACCCCCAGGATATCGGCCGCGACTACGAAGCTGTGGTGCGCGTCAACAGCCAATCGGGCAAGGGCGGCATAGCCTTTTCGTTAGAGCGCGATTACGGTTTGCAATTGCCGCGCGCTTTGCAGATCGAGTTCAGCCAACAGGTGCAGAAGCATTCGGAAAAAATCGCCGACGAAGTCAGCGGCGCGGCTATCCAAGCGTTATTTCAAAACCGCTACGTCAATCTCGACGCGCCCTGGTCATTGCAAAATTATCAAATCCAGACGCACGGCGAGCGCGTCGAAGTACGGGCGGAGTTACGCGATGCCGAACAGCACAGCAAAATAATTAACGGCGTAGGGAATGGTGCGTTAGCGGCTTTGATCGATGCGGTGAAATCGATCGCGGGCGCGAGTTGCGAGATCGTCGACTATCACGAGCATGCGCTACAGGAAGGCACCGCCGCTAAGGCCGTCTGTTATTTGCAAGTCGGCATTGGCGCACAGCGCTGCTGGGGCGTCGGCATCGCCGACGATACGGTGCGCGCGGCATTCGCAGCATTGCTGAGCGCGATTAATGCCAACTTATCGGCAACGGCGATCGCGGCCTGAGGTAGTTGGTAGTTGGTAGTTGGTAGTTGGTAGTTGGTAGTTGGTAGTTGGTAGTTGGTAGTTGGTAGTTGGTAGTTGGTAGTTGGTAGTTGGTAGTTGGTAGATTTTGACCTAACCAACTACTAACTACTCACAACTATTTCCTACTCTTCCCTCACATAATACCAACCATCGGCGCGCCGAATGCTGCGATGGCGCGGACCGCTGCGCTCGGGATCGCCGTCCGCATAACCGGCATCGCCCGGATATAACGTGCAGGGTTGTCCGGCCTGTGGAAAAAATTTCGGCGTGATTTCTACTACCTGCCGATCGCGATACATCGCCCATACTTCGGCGATGTTCCGGCAGGTACTCAATTCCGTTAGCGCGATGACTGTCGGCGGCAACATATCGAGCTGCTGATTGCGATGCGCGGCCAGCGCCGCGGCCGGACTTAGCCATTGATAGCCGTCGATCTCGTGGCCATCGACTCGAACCGAGTCTGCGGTATCGATCAGCGTTGCGAAAAACCAGGTCGCATAACGCTTCACTTCGCCGAGCGGCGTGGTCCAATGCGCGAAATAATGCAATTCGTGGCCCTCGATATCGAGGGCGGTCTCCTCCAGGGTTTCGCGGATCGCGGCGCGCCGCGCGGCAGCCATGATATCGGCCGGAGCACCGGCAAAATCTTCGTCGTCGATGCGTCCGCCCGGAAATACCCAAAGCCCGCCGGCGAACACTACGGCGGCATTGCGCCGCAGCATCAGAGTCTCGATGCCGCCGTTATATTCGCGCAGCAGCACCACTGTCGCCGCTTGCCTGATATCGCTCATCGCCATCTCCCGCTATTATCGACAGGCAGAATAACATCTGGGACGTTGCACTCCACGATAATGATGATCGATAGCGTAAAACATTGGCTCGGCAATCTCGACGTGTTCGCCATTGCGGCTTACGGCATAGTTATTCAATTGCTGGGGATCGCCGCCGCGCTGGAAGCCATCATGAAGACCCGCACCTCGCAGGGCGCCATCGCCTGGTCGCTATCGCTATTGCTAATGCCGACGCTGATGGTGCCGCTGTATTGGATATTCGGCCGCCGCAAGTTTCGCGGCTACGCCAAGGCGCGCAGGCTCGGCAAACGCGGCCTGCGTCTGCCGCAACTGGCGCTCGACGCGCGGCGCCCCGCGCAGCTCGAACCGTATCAAGTCGTGCTCGAACAAATTGCGCAGATGCCATTCACGCAGCACAATCAAGTGCAGCTATTGATCGACGGCGAACAAATTTTCGCGACGCTATTCGCCGCCATCGAGCGCGCGCAACATTACATATTGCTGCAATACTACATCGTGCGCGGCGATGCCACCGGCCAGCTACTGCGCGATCGTCTACTGGCCAAAACGCGCGCCGGCGTCGCGGTGTATTTTCTCTACGACGAGGTCGGCAGCTTTCAGCTCGGCAACGCCTTTATCGAAAGCCTGCGCCAGGGCGGCGTCGATATCCGCTCGTTCCACAGCACCAAGGGGCACCGCAATCGCTTCCAATTGAATTTCCGCAATCACCGCAAAATCGTCGTCGTCGACGGCGAGGTCGCGATGGTCGGCGGCAATAATATCGGCGACGAATATCGCCATCTGCATCCGATTTTAACGCCCTGGCGCGATACCAGCGTGGCTCTCAGCGGACCCGCCGCGCTGGCGTTGCAATTAACTTTTCTCGAGGATTGGTACTGGGCCTGCGAACTGATCCCGCAGCTGCATTGGACGCTACCGGCCATCACGACAGTCGGTAGCGATATGTTAGTGGTGCCGACCGGTCCGGCCGACAATCTGGAAACCTGCCTGTTATTTTTTCAACAGATGGCACAGAGCGCGCAGCGGCGCCTGTGGATCGTCAGCCCGTACTTCGTACCCGATAACGCGGTCATCAACGCTCTGCAATTGGCCGCCTTACGCGGCGTCGACGTGCGGATTTTATTGCCGGAAAAAGCCGATAAACGCACGGTGTGGTTATCGTCTTTCGCCAGTCTCGGCGAAGTGCAAAACGCCGGCGTGCAAGTCTATCGCTACCAGGCCGGCTTTCTGCATCAAAAGGTGTGGCTGATGGATGATGACTGCGCCGTGATCGGCACCGCCAATCTGGATAATCGCTCGTTTCGCCTCAATTTCGAAGTCGGCCTGGTGATTCGCGATCGCGATTTCGCCCAGCAGGTGGAGAAAATGCTGATCGACGACTTCGCCAACAGCACGCTCGTGCAGCGCGGCGCGCTCGCCACTCGCAGCTTATTATTTCGCATCGCGGTGCGTTGCTCGTACCTGCTGGCCCCGATCCTTTAGTGCCGGAGCCAGCCTCGCATATTATTTAGAACCTATCTCAAAATTGCTGTGCTTGCTGATAGTTCGTTAAAAATGGCGTCAAAATACTCATTTACTGCCGCGTAAACTCCGCTTTTTCGGCCATTTTTGCCGCCTCTCAGCTACGCTCGCTAATTTTGAGATAGGTTCTAATTAGCCAGCTTAAGCGGGCGACAACTCGCGCGGTGCCGTCCTGGCCTCCATCGCCGCCAAACGCAAACGCCGCGTGCGCTGGACCGGATCGCGATCGAATTGCGGAATCACCGTCTCGCCGAATAACTGCAGACTGCCGGCGTAATCCTCCACACTTAAATTGCCGGTCATCGAATCGATCACGATCATATCCACGCCGTACTCGCGATATTGCGCGACCACCGCCGTCACCACCGCCGGATCGCCGACCAGCGCACCGGCGCGCAGCCGCGACGAAGTAATCATCTCGGGCGTCGGCGCCGGAAACTGCTCCGGCCATGGCGGCGCCGCGAACGGTTGCGGAATACTATCGAGATAGCGCACCACTGCGGTGTGCTGCCGGTTGATGCCGCTGTTGCAAAAGCGCCGCACCGCGGCGTCGTCGTCCGGCTCGACCCAAAAGCCCGGCACCACCACCGCTACGTTATCGTTGATCCAACCATTTACCGGTTGCGCCTGCTCGAGCGCTTTGCGATAGCGCTCGATCGCGCGCGGAATTCCCGAATCGCCGAGCGCCGCCAATGCAAAACACATAACGCCCAAACCCATTCTGCCCGCCATCTCGAACGTCTCGAGATTGCCGGCCGCCACCCACATCGGCGGCGCCACCGGCAGCGCCAGACGCGGCAGGATTTTGCGCGGCGGCACGCTGAAGCTTTGGCCTTCGTAGGAATAAATGTCGTCGCGCCACATGCGTGGAATTTCGCGCACCGCCTCGCGCCACAGCGCGCGCGTATCGTCCAGGCCGGCGATGCCGAAGCCGAGCACTTCGGTCGAGGAGCTGCCGCGGCCAGTGCCGAATTCATAGCGCCCATCGGTCAGCAAATCGAGCATGGCAACCTGCTCGGCAACGCGCACTGGATGGTTCAACGGTCGACAGAGATTAGTGATAGCGGAGCCGACGTGCAGCGTTTTCGTGCGGGCGCCAACCCAGGCGGAAAACACCATCGGATCGGCCATGTGCGAGTAACCTTCCAGGAAGTGATGCTCGGAGGCCCAGGCATATTTGAAACCCCACTGCTCGGAGCGCACGGCCAAGTCGGCGTTGTCGAGCAGTCGCTGTTGTTCCGTACCGGGTTTAGTGAGATCGACGCAGGCGGTTGATAGATGGGCAAACGTACCGAATTCCATATCCTAACTCCTTTATAAAACGATCCGATAATAGATATAACATCCGTTATTTATGCTTTACGCTCGCCGCCATTGCTTCCTGGGATATTGTTTCCTGGGATACTGCTTCCAGCGATACTGTTTCCTGCGATGGCCCTCGCAAGGAGCGGATATAAAGGCACTCTATGACAACGCAAGGGCAGCAATAATTCCCTGCGGCATCTCGCCGCAAGCTAATCGCTCCGCGCTAACTAACGCCACCGTACACAGAGCCGGTTTGCAGCTCGTGGCACAACGCCAGCAACAACAAACGTTGCGTGGGCGCCAATTCGATAAATGAAATACCGTAGGTGAAGGGGCAGCCGCTCAACGCTTTATCGTCCTTGCCGAATACGCGTCGAACCTCGCCGCGCACATCCAGCGTATGCTCCATGCCGCCGACCGCAACTTTGGCGGACAGCATCACCTTGCTAACAGATGTGCTTAATTCTTTTTCCAAACCGAAGCGCGCGCCCTGCAAACTGATATCGCAGAATTGACCGCGCACGCGCGCCGTCGTAATGCCCTGCGCGCTCAATGCGATCAAATTGACGGGGATCTCCAAGGGAAAGCGCGGGTAGCGACGCAGCGGCTCCAGCATCGCATCCAGCGGCCAATCGAGATGCAAGTAGCTGTAGGGTTGTTCGCAAACTTGCTGGATCGCCGAGGTAAAACTGACGATGCCCATTTGCAGCACGACTTTGGCTTCGATCTTCATGCCGTCGCGCACCAATACTTGCGGCGGCTTGAGCGGCGTATAAACCAATACGGTCTCGCCGACGCGATAACCCAACAACAATGCCTCGCTGGGATAGGCCTTATAATCGAGCCCCATAAAATCCAAGCGCATACGGGTCGCCACCGGCAAACGCAAATCGGCAAATTGAATGGGCGAGGATTTTTCGGACATGGCAAAAACTTATCCCGTGTGTTTGCGGAGTGCAGCGCGGTAAATATAGCTTGATTGTAGCGCGATAGCCGGCGCTCGTCAGTGTTAAATGCCGATGTTAAATCTGGGCGCCATAGCGCTGCACGCGATGAAACACATAAGCATGCAGAAGCACGCGCTTGTCTTCTTCGAGCGGCATAAACTCGACGCCCAATACGAATGGGAATGTCGCCGGCGAAGCGGCGACTTCGATCTGCGTTTCCGTTTGCGCGCGAATTTTTCCGCTCACCGTCACGTCGCGCACGATATCCTCGAACGCCAGGCGCATATGAATAGCCAGCTCGTCGCCAATCGCGCCGAGCGCGGTGGTCGATCCCAGCTTGAGGCCCAGCACGCTCATATCGATGATCTGGCCGGACTGCATCTCCACCATGTCGAGCGCATCGAGGTTCGCCACCTGGGCAGGAATGTCGACATCGACGCGCACGGCAGCGCGCACATTGCGCATATTGATCGCTGTCGGGTAGGTGAGAAAAACGTGCGGAAACGGCGCACTGTTAAAAGCTTCCACCTGACTGATAAAGTTGACGATGCCGGTGCCCGTCACCAGCGATGCCGCCACCTTGGCACCGACGCGCAATGTCGAGCCGCCCGCGCTCGCCGGCACCGCCACCAGCACCGCGTGCGGGCGCAGACAACCGACATATTTGCCGGTTACCGCCGGCGCGCCGCCGTCGCCGCTCGCCGCGCTGATTTTCACGCGCGTGCCGGGCAACAGTTTCAAATCGTCAAATTGCATAGAGTGTCGAACTGCATGGATTGTGAAATGTCACGGTGCGAACACCGACCGCCAAATTCCATTGTTATAGAAATGTATTATCAGGCATGCAGTGTAGCAAAGCCTGCAGCTTAGCAAAGTGTGCGGTTTAACAAAATCATAGCGCTTCGCACCCCCGTCGCCGCCGATGTTAAAATAAAATTCAATTTTACCGAACGGTGCCGTATGTCCAACTTTAAAACCATTTCTGCCGCGGAGGCCAAAGCACTTCTCGAGCGCGGCAATACGCAGTTGATCGATATCCGCGACGCGGCATCGTTCGAACAGGCGCATATCGCCGGCGCAGTGCGGGTCGGCAACGACAATATCGACGATTTCATTAAGACAGGGGATAAATCGCAGCCGCTGATCGTCTGCTGTTATCACGGCATCAGCAGTCAACATGCGGCACAGTTTCTGGCCGCGCAAGGTTTCGCCGACGTGTATAGCCTGTCGGGGGGCTTTGAACATTGGCGCGGCGAATTTCCCGTCGACGCATAAGCGCCGGCAACTATCGCCGGCGCATCCGTATTTTTTTATATTTTCGCGAAACGCCGCTGCAATTTTCGCGGGCGGCGTCGGTCGCTATTAGAGGCGCGCGCAGCCGGCGCAATACACATACATCGCCTTGGGATCGTTGAAGCGCGCCAAGGTTTGCAGCGTCCGCAATTGCGTCAATTGGCCGAGCAGCGGTTGCAGCGGCGACCATGCCGCGGCGCCGCCGAACCAGGCATGTACTTTATTCGATGCCAAATAGCTCTGCGCCCCGCTCAATTTTTGCAGCAACATTTCCGGCGCGCTCAGCGGCGCCTCTATCAGCTCCGTTTCATACTGCTTCAATTGAGCGTGCTCGGCGGCCGATTTAATCGCATCGTTCAAGCCGCCCAATTTATCCACCAGGCCGATTTGCGCGGCATCGCTGCCGGCCCATACTCGCCCCTGTGCAATGGCATCGACCTTCGCTACGTCCATCTCGCGGCCATCGGCCACCACCTCGAGAAACTGGCGATAACCGCGCTCGATATTGCTTTGAATCGCGCGCGCCGTCACCGCGTCGAGCGGTCGATCGAGACGCATCGCCCCGGCCAGCGCGGTGGTGCCCACGCCATCGGTGTGCACGCCGAATTTACTTAGGGTATTTTCCAGCGTGGGAAACGCACCGAAAATACCGATCGAACCGGTGATCGTGCCCGGCGTTGCCCACACTTCATCGGCGCTGGCGGCAATCCAGTAGCCGCCGGATGCGGCGATACTGCCCATCGATACCACTAATGGTTTGCCGCTGTCCTGTAAATCCAATAATTCCTGGCGAATAATTTCGGCGGCAAACGCGCTGCCGCCTTCGCTGTCGATGCGCAGCACCACCGCTTTCACATGCTCGTCGGTGCGCGCCTGGCGAATCAACTGCGCGAGCGTATCGCCGCCGATTTGACCGGCGCGCTGCTCGCCGTCCAGAATCACGCCGCTCGCCACGATGACCGCAACTTTGTCTTTGCCCGCACCCACCGTCAGATGTTTTTGCGCGGCGAGATAATCCTGAAAATCGATACCGCGAAAATCGCCGTTTTCATCGGCGCCCACTTGCTCGACCAGCCAGTCGTTCATTTCCGCGCGCGTTTTCAACTCATCGATTAAATGCCAAGTCAACGCCGCCTTGCCGGCATCGCCACCGGCCGCCGCGTACGCCGCGTCGATTGTATTGACGTATTCATCGAGTGCGGCCGGCGCAAAACCGCGCCGCGCCGCCACCGCCGCGCCATACTGCTGCCACAACGCCTTCAACCATTTCAGATGATTTTCTTTGACTTCGGCCGACATATCGTCGCGCAGAAACGGCTCCACCGCCGACTTATAAGTACCGACGCGAAAAACATGCACGTTGACCTGGAGCTTATCGAGTGCCTCCTTAAAGTAATTGGTGTAGACGCCGAAGCCCTGCAGCAATACCTGCCCCATCGGATTCATGAAAATCTTATCGGCCTGCGTCGCCAGCAAATATTGATCTTGATCGAAACTATCGCCGATCGCGACGATGGTTTTACCATGCTCGCGAAAACGCGCGAAGGCCGCCGCCAGTTCCTGCCCCTTGCTGATGCCGCTGTGCTCCAGCGCATCGGTTTGCAGCACCAGCAGTTTAATGCGCGAGTCGTCGGCGGCGGTATCGATGGCCTTCACCAAATCGCTCAGCAGCGTTTCGGCCGGCGCATCGCTGCCCGAAATGATACCGCTGAGCGGATCGCTATAACTGCGCTGATCGACCAACACGCCGGACGGGTTTAGCACCAATGCACTGTTAGCCGGCACGCTCGGCGCCTCCTCGCTGACCAAGCCGATCGCGATCAGTATCAACACCGCCAAAAACAGCAGGTTGAATACCAAGCGGCGCAGACCATTCAACGCGCGCCATAAAAATCCGCCGAAGCGCCGCAGTAGTCCGGGCCGTTTCTGTTCCATAACGCATCTACCTCAATAGGGATTTTCTAACGCAGATTTCGAGGCGCGGCATACTTATCGAGCGCAACATAAAAGCGCCCCGCTCAACCCAACCACACCCTTATGTTGCCGCGGCGCGATCCGCGCGCGCGCGCCAGCGAATAAACAGCAGAGTACAACTAAACAGCGCGACGCTGGCCAGCAAATCGAACCGCTCTAGCCAATGCCGCTGCGTCGCAAATAGCGCGGTCACCGCCTGCGCAAAATACAATAGCGAAACAAAACTCAACCACGCATAACTACGCAGACCGCCGCGCCACAAACCCGGCAAAAAAATCAGCAGCGGCAACGATAAGGCGATCCACACCACCGGATTCGGCTGGCGGCCGCCGGACGGCGCCACCAATGTCTCGAAGGCGATAATCGCCAACAACACCAGCGTCGACAGCAGCGCGCCAGTGCGCATCCAATCGGCCCAACGAGCATAAGCGCGCGTCATCGCGCGAGCAACTCGAGCACATTTTCGGGCGGCCTGCCGATCGTCGCGCGCATGCCGCGTACAACGATCGGCCGCTCGATCAATTTCGGATACGTCGCCATAGCATCGATCAAGGCGGTTTCGCTCAATGTCGTATCGGCGAGATTGTGTTGCTTATATTCGTCCTCGCCGGTACGCAATAACGCACGCGCGCCGATGCCCAACTTTTTCAGCAAATCCTGCAATTGCTTTTTGCTTGGCGGATTTTCCAAATACAGGACGATGTTCGGCGCAATGCCATGCTCCTCGAGCAATTGCAAAGTCTGCCGCGACTTGGAGCAGCGCGGATTATGGTAGATGGTGATATCGCTCATTGCCGAAATGCCTTTGCCGCCAGCGTCGTTGAAATCGACCGGCGCCGTTGCCGATCATGGAAGTTTAAGCGCTGCCGCAGCAGCACTGGCAGCTACGCCACGCAACTGCCGCTGGTGTTCGACAGTTGCGCCAAGCTTGGCGCAACAAACACTCTGATATACTTTTAACGGTTCATTATACACGGCACTCCGAAGTGACCAAGCCAACCGCCTCCCACTCCACGACCCTCATCCGCTTGCGCGGCCGGCAATTGCTGCGGCTAGTGCAACATGTGCAACGCCGCTTCAGGGAGGATGATTGCCCGCGCAGTGCGGCGGCGCTGACCTATATGAGCTTGTTCGCGGTAGTGCCGTTAATGACGGTAGTCATCGCCATGTTATCGGCGGTACCGGCCTTCGCCGGCGCGACCGGCCAACTGCAAGATTTCGTGTTCTCGCATTTCATGCCGGCCAGCGGCCAGGAAATTCAAACCTATCTGCTTAGTTTTTCGACGCAGGCGCGCAAATTGACCGGCATCGGCGTGGCATTTTTGATGGTCACCGCGCTCACCATGCTCACCAATATCGAAAAAACCTTCAACGCGATCTGGCGCACGCGCGGTCATCGTCGCGGCCTGAGCAGCTTTCTGCGCTACTGGGCGATACTCAGTCTCGGGCCGCTCTGCATGGGACTGGCGCTCGGCATCAGCACGTATCTGGTATCGCTGCACTGGCTGGCGGAAGTGGATATATTCGGCGCGCGCAAATTGCTGCTCAGCGCCGCGCCGCTGGTGCTCACCAGCGTCGCGTTCACGCTATTGTTCGCGGCGATGCCTAATTGCCGCGTACCGCTGCCGCACGCGGCGATCGGCGGCGGCGTTTGCGGCGTCTGTTTCGAAATCGCCAAACAACTATTTACGCTGGTGATGGCCAATGCCAGCTATCAACTTATCTACGGCACCTTTGCCGCGATTCCTTTGTTCCTGTTATGGATCTACATCTCCTGGCTCATCGTGCTGGCCGGTGCGGAGCTGGTACACGCGCTATCGAGCTTCGAGGACCGCGACGATCTGCCGGATATCATCGCCGCCCTGGCGATCCTGGAAATTCTCTGGTGCAACCATCGACGCGGCGCGGCTTTGAGCGAGCGCGAACTGCTCGGCAGACGCCGCCTGCTGGAGCGGCACACTTTATCGGCCGATCGCTGGCCGATACTGCGCGACACGTTGCTCGATGCCACGTTGATCAAAATCGACCATAACGGCGATTATATTTTGGGCCGCGATCTGCATCGCTATAGCCTGGCGGAATTGTGCCTGCGCTTTAAACAACTACCGCTCGCCGTCGATAAGCAATTCAGCGCCGATAGCGCCTGGCTAAATTATTATCAGCAATTATTCGAACAGTTGCAGAGTCAAAACCGCTCGCAATTGCAATTATCGCTGGCTGATTTATTTACGCCGGAGCGCGTTCAACCGACAGCGCGCGAACCCGCCACCGACACTCAACCGCACACTACCGATTAGGCATTTTCATGCGACGCTACCGTTTGCGACACGACTATTTTCGACGCCCATGTTTTCGACACCCCTGTTTCTCTATCGTATTGCTCTGTACTTTACTCGGCGCCTGCGGCAAAGCGGACTATCAAACAGTAGATGGCGCCAGCGGTCGTTTTGCCGATTTGCGCGGACGCTGGATATTGATCAACTATTGGGCCTCCTGGTGCGAGCCCTGTATCAAAGAGGTACCCGAATTAAACCGGTTCAATCAGCAATACGCGACTCAGGCAGCGGTGTTTGCCGTCAACTTCGACGGCGCCAAGGGTACGGAATTGCAGCAGCAAGCCGCCAAATTAAAATTCGCGCTACCGGTCCTGCTCGACGACCCGGCCGCCTTGCTCGGTTATACGCGCCCGGAGGCCTTACCGAGCACTTTTGTATTCGGTCCGGACGGCAAGCTAAAACAAGTGCTGCAGGGCGAGCAGACCGTCGCCAGCTTAGCGGCCGCGATCGGCAGCGGCGCAGCGACGCCCGCCAAACCGTGATCGGCTCACGGTGATCCGTTCAGTGTGATCAACTGCGCGAGTTAATAAGTCCAGCCGGCAGAGCGCGACCGCTGTTCTATACTGTCGCTTAATGTTAAATCGCCAGGATGTCGTCGCGCCGTGCCCAACTTTGTTCGTCTGCCGCTATTCGCCACCATCGTATTACTCGGTCCCGTCTACATCGGTCCACTGCATGCCGACACCGATTCGGTCGACGCCGATTATCGAGAGTCGGCGCCGGCCAGTGCGACCGCCGGATCAATCGCCACCGACAAGCAGGCCGCAGCGGTCGACACCTCGAGCTGGCTCGAAGGCATTCGCAATACCTGCGCGCAGCAATACAGCGTCGAGCAATGCCGCGACGATGAATTTCTCGAGCAAAACTTTCACGTCGGCGATTTACAGACTGCGCATCGCGCAGCGATACGCCGCAACGAAATGGAGCAGAGCGCCTTGCGCGAGCTGTTGCTGCAACGTACCTGCGGCAATCCGGCGGCGTATTGCGCGATCAATGCCACACCCGATTGCGCCACGCAGCTACAGCAGCAACTACAGCAAATGTGCGCCTCCATCCAACAGCAAGCGGCCAGTTGCCTGAGCAACGCCGCCCAATATTGCGCAACCACCGGGCAATCCTCCACCTGCCTGGCGCAGCGAAGCGCACTGTGCCCGACGGCAAAATGGCAACCCACCGATAAGCTGCTCGCCAAATACCCTAAGCTAACGCTGCAGCAACAGGCGCATGTGCGCCAGGTCGCGCAGCAAATCGATGCCAATCAAGGCGGCAATTGGATCGGCAATTTATTTCGCTGGCTCGGATTTTAAAATCCGGCATTTTTCGCGCTCATTACCGCTCGCAATTTTTATGGCTAACTGCCGCTCGAATATTTTTCTAACGGCTTAACGATCGGCGCAAACATTTCCCTGCAACAAATAGCGCTCATAAAAAAACCCGCACGGCTCGCACCGCGCGGATTTTTTCTAACGCCAACCGCTTAGCGCTGGTTGGGATCTTCGGTTACTTCAGCTTTCATCACGGCGACGACGCGACGGTTTTCCGCGCGGCCTTCAACCGTTTTGTTGCTGGCAATCGGCTTGGTTTCCGCGTAGCCAACCGCGGTCAAACGCGCCGGGTTGACGTTGAAACGCTGTACCAGCATATCGCGCACGGCTTCGGCGCGACGTTGCGACAGTTTTTCGTTGTGCGCGTGGCTGCCGGTCGAATCGGTGTGGCCGCCGATCTCCGCTTTAACCTGAGAGTATTTTTTCAGGAATTTAGCGGCTTTTTCCACTTCGCCCACATACGCTTCGCCGATCACGGCTTTATCGGTCTCGAAGTTGATATCGAGACGAATCTCTTCCGCTTTGCGCAACACGAACTCACAACCGTTTTCATCGACTTCGCGCCCTTGCGGTGTGTTCGGGCACTTGTCTTTGTCGTCGTACACGCCATCGCCGTCGCTATCCAACGGTGCCGGCGGCGCGACTGCGGCTACCGGAGCGGGTGCCGGCTTCGATGCGCCGAAGGCGTAGCTGAAACCGATGGTGTACAGGCCGTGGGTCTGGCTGCTTTGCGTTTCGTGCAGCGCCTTGGCTTCCAGGCGTGCCGATAAGTTATCGCTGAAATGCAAACGCAGTCCGGCGCCGGCGTCGAGATCGGTATCCTGATCGTCGTTACCGTGGCGGTAATCGTACTCGACATGACCGACACCGGCTTTCACGTAGGGCTCGTACATGTTATTGAAGCCGAAGCGGCCAAACGACCAGATACCGTCCAGCGACAGGCGCGATGTATCGACGTCGTAGTGGTTGTCGCGCGTTTCGCCATTCAGCGAGCGCATGTAATCGATTTCGGCGCCCAAATGCTCGGTGAAATACATCTCGGCACCGATACCGAGCTGCGATGTGCGGGGGATCGAACGCTCGGAGCTGTACTGCTCGAAGCCGGCAAACGGCGTTACATAAACAGTGCCCGGCTCGGTTGCTGCTGCCGTCATCGGTACGGCGATCAGGGCCGCACTTAACAACGAAGATAATGCTCGTAATCTCATAATGCCTCCATAATTATTCAATTTGGATGTCCGCAAATTCATTTTTTTTCGTTTTTTGCAGCCGCCTGGGATAGCGACCTACTCTCTCACGGTCGCGATTCTAACGCGAGCGAGCGCACCGTGCACCAGTTTTTTCCGCGCCGGCAGCGGCGTTGCAGTGTTATGCCCGCCTTCAATCGCTCGGTCCAACCGCATCGAGCAGCTCTCGCACGAACGGTACCGTAATGCGTTTTTGCCGCGCCAGCGAGTGCTTATCGAGCTCATCGAGCAACTTCACCAAAGCGCCGAGCTCGCGCGAAAAACGCGCGAATAAATAGGTCAGCACCTCGTCGCTCAGTTCAAAACCGCGCTCGTGCGCCAGCACGCGCAACGCTTTGCGGCGACCGTCGTCATCGAGTGTCGATAACCGAAAACTACCACCCCAGGTGAGGCGCGAGCGTAAATCGGGCAACGCGCACGGCAGCGTCGCGGCGGCCCGATCGGCGCTGATCAACAATTTGCGATGCGCGTCGGTGAGCCTATTGAAGAGATGAAAGAGTTGTTCGCACCAATCCAAGTCCGCCAGCACGACTTCGATATCGTCGAGGCAAACCAGCGCCATGTGCTCGGCGCCCTCGAACAAGACCGCCGGATTTTCCGCGCGCAATTCGGCCAGCGGCACATAAATCGCCGGCATTTCGCCGCATGCCGCCTGCAATAAATGACTGCGTCCGCTGCCCGGCGCGCCGAATAGAAAAAAAATACCGGGCTCGGCTCCGTGCAACCAACTTCGCAGAGCGTGCAACGTCGCGGCGTTGGCCTCGGCAGCGACGAAATTCGCAAAACTGGCGCCGCTGCGCGCGCGCAACCGCAACGCTAATTGTTCCGGCGCGCTCACCCCCGCGCTGCCTGCCAGCGATAATTCAACACCGCGCTCGGCGCATCGCCGCCCTGCTCCAACAGCAGGCGATTATCCAGCGTCAACTGGCGCGCGAGTTGCTCGGCTCCGCCCTCGAGCCGCAACTGCAAAATCACGGTAGAACCGGCAATCTGTGTTGGATTAGCAGCTTTTATCGCGCCGACTTGTTTCAAGTAAGCGAGCAGCGCAATGTAATCGTTAAAATTTTCGATACCGTCGACCCGCAGTGTGGCACCGGCGGTGGCGGTCGCCACTGTCGCATACTGTTGCGCCAACGCATCGGCGATGCGATCGATACTTTGCGCGAGATAGCTCGCGGCATTGTCGCCCTCGCCCTGCAAGGCCGGCTGTTCATTGCCGGCGTTGGTCGCCGCCAATTTCCACGCGCCCGTGCAACGACCGCCCGCGCCCTGCGCAATACGGCCCAACAATGCCACCTCACCGCCAGCCGCGGCACCGCTCCGCAGTTTAGCGGCATCCATCTGCCAGGCATCATCCAATGTCAGAGCGCTAAAATCTTTCGGGAAGCGCAGCGTCAAGCCGCGTCGCCGCGCCTGTTCGCGCAGCGCGGTCGCCAGCGGCGCCTGCTCGTCGACAAAGCGGCGGCCATTGCCATCGTCTTGCACCAGCCACACCAACAGCACCGGCCGATTGCCCGCCCAGACCGGCAGACCGGCGCCTCGCAGTAATTGCGCAACGGCATTCGGGCCGAAGCGAAGTTGCGCCAACCACGGCAATGCGCCGGGCTCGGCGCTGATATTGCGCTCGAAGCGATACTGATCGAGGTAGCGCTCGGCATCGCCGAGCGCATTGGCCAACGCGGGCGCGCGCACCGCTTCGCTCTGGCCGGACACGCGCACCACGACTTCGCGTAAACCCGCCGCGGCCGCGCGATGCAATTCCGCATTGCTCTGCTCCGCCACCGGCACGGTCGCGACATACACATCCGCGCCGGCCTGCGCACCGGCCTGAGTAGAGATACCGCACGCCAGCAGCAACGCCAGCGCGGCCCACAACGATCGACACCATTCGGACATTCTTATTCGAGCTCCCGCAACGAAGCGGCATTGTAGCAGCGAAGCGCGCCGCGTCCCTATCGATGCGCATGCGGTGAATCAGCAGGGCTGATAACGGTTGCTGTTGTCTGTACAATAGCGCTCCCCAACGCCCCACCCCGGAACACATTGCATGAAAGAATCGCAGCCCTCGAACAATTCCAGTGCCCCCTCGCTCAGCTACAAAGATGCCGGGGTCGATATCGATGCCGGCGACGCGCTGGTCGAACGCATTAAAGCCGTCTCCAAGCGCACGCGCCGCCCCGAAGTACTGGGCGGGCTCGGCGGCTTCGGCGCGCTCTGCGAATTGCCGAAAGGTTATCGCGAGCCGGTGCTGGTGTCGGGCACCGACGGCGTCGGCACCAAGCTGCGCCTCGCCATGCAACTCGGTATTCACGACAGTATCGGCATCGATCTGGTGGCGATGTGCGTCAACGACTTGGTCGTAGCCGGCGCCGAGCCGCTGTTCTTTCTCGACTATTACGCCACCGGTAAACTCAATGTCGACACCGCCGAGCAAGTCATCATCGGCATCGGTCGCGGCTGCGAACTGGCCGGCTGCGCCCTGGTCGGCGGCGAGACCGCGGAAATGCCCGGCATGTACGAGGGCGACGATTACGATCTGGCCGGTTTCGCGGTCGGCGTGGTGGAAAAATCGAAAATTATCGACGGCAGCAAAGTGGCCGTCGGCGATGTATTAATCGGCCTGCCTTCTTCCGGCCCGCACTCCAACGGTTATTCGTTGATTCGCAAAATCATCGAGGTCAGCAAAGCCGACCTGCAACAAACCCTACCTAATTCGTTAGTCGACGGTGGCGATACGACGCTCGCGCAGGCGCTGATGACGCCGACGCGCATCTACGTGAAAACGCTGCTCGCCCTCTTCAAAACCTGCGAAGTGAAATCGCTGTGCCATATCACCGGCGGCGGCCTGCTGGAAAATCTGCCGCGCGTATTGCCGGAGACCTGCAAAGCCGCGATCGATCTCGGCGAATTCAAGCGGCCGGCAGTGTTCGATTGGTTGCAACAGCAGGGCGGCGTCGATGCCAAGGAAATGTATCGCGTGTTCAATTGCGGTATCGGCATGGTGATCTGCGTCGGCGCGGAAAATCAACAAAGCGTATTGCAAACGCTGCGCGCCGAGGGCGAGCTGCCATTCGTCATCGGCCGCATCGAAACGCGCACGAGCGATGAAGAACAAGTGCAGCTGAGTCACTTAACCCATGGCTGAACCTTGTCGCCTGGTGATTTTAATTTCCGGCAGCGGCTCCAATCTCCAGGCCTTCATCGATAGTATTAAAGCGGCGGAATTGACGGCACGCATCGCCTGCGTGATCAGCAACCGCCCCGCCGCGCTCGGCCTGCAGCGCGCGCAAGCGGCTGGCATCGCCACCGAAGTGATCGATCATAAATTGTTTGCCAGCCGCGAGGATTTCGATCGCGAATTGCGCCAACGCGTCGAATCGTATCGGCCCGATCTGGTGATACTCGCCGGTTTCATGCGCATTCTCACGCCGATTTTCTTGCGCCCCTTCATCGGTAAACTTATCAATATTCACCCTTCGCTGCTGCCCAAATATCCGGGACTCAACACGCACCAACGCGCTATCGATGCCGGCGATCTTGAGGCCGGCGCAACGGTGCATTACGTCACCGAGGAGCTCGACGGCGGACCGGCGATCCTGCAGGCCGGCGTCGCGATTCAAGCGGGCGATACGGCGGAAACACTGGCCGCGCGGATTCTGCAAATCGAACATCGCATCTATCCTTTAGCGGCGCAGTGGTTTGCCGAGCAACGCCTGCAATTGGTCGACAATTGCGCGCTGCTGGACAACGTACCGCTGCCTCCAACCGGCTACATTTACCGAGGCTAGTCGCCATGGACAAAAAACTTTTTGTATTGCCGTTGTTATCGATATTACAGCTATCGCTACCACCATTATCGATACTGTCGTTATCGATACTGCCGCTGACATTGCAGGCGGCCGATTTGCGATCGTCCACCGGCACTTATGAAACCAGTTACGGCATGCTCAGCGCGCGCGGCGAGCGCAAATTGGAAGCGCTGCCCGATGGCCGCTGGAAAATGGAAAATCACGCCAAATTATTTATGGTGGACGTGGTGGAAAAATCGACTTTCATGCTCGATAACGGCCACGTCACTTCGCTCACCTATGATTTCGTCAATCCGCTCAGCAAGGATCGCAGCCTATCGCTCAGCTTCGATTGGCCGCGCAATACCGTCACCGAGACCAGCCGCAAGGAAACACTGAAGCTCGAGCCGAATGTCTACGACAAGCTCAGCTATCAAGTGCAATTGCAACTCGATGTGTGCGCCAATCCCGAGCAGTTTCCCGGCGAGAATTTCACCGTGGTCGATCGCGGTAAACTAAAAACTTATCGCGTGGAACTGGTGGGCCGCGAGCCGCAAAAAACTGCGTCCGGCATTTTGAACACGATTCACCTGCGGCAATTTCGCCCGGATAAACGCGATGGCAAAGATACGATGATCTGGCTGGCGGCGGATTGGAATTGTCTGCTGGTGCGCCTCGATCAACACGAGGGCGATGATATTATTACGCTGAAACTGGTGAAAGCGAAGGTGGGTGGGGTCGAGGTCAAAGACAAACCCTGATGAATCCCCCCTTTGAAAAAAGGGGGGATTAGGGGGATTTGTTTACTCTCAGGCCTTCGGCAATGTAACGCCCTGCTGCCCCTGATACTTGCCGTTGCGATCCTTGTAACTGGTCGAGCACACCTCGTCCGACTCGAAGAACAACATCTGCGCGACGCCTTCGTTGGCGTAAATCTTCGCTGGCAAAGTCGTGGTATTGGAGAACTCCAATGTCACATGTCCCTCCCACTCCGGCTCCAGCGGCGTCACATTGACGATAATGCCGCAACGCGCATAAGTGGACTTACCCAGGCAAATAGTTAATACCGAGCGCGGAATCCGAAAAAACTCCACCGTGCGCGCCAACGCAAAACTATTCGGCGGGATGATGCAGTAATCGCCTTTAACATCGACAAAACTTTTCTCGTCGAAATTCTTCGGATCGACCGTCGCCGAATTGATATTGGTGAATATTTTAAACTCGTCGGCGCAGCGCACATCGTAACCGTAACTCGAAGTGCCGTAAGAAATCACGCGGCCATGCGCGCCGTTGCGCACCTGCTGCGGCTCGAACGGCTCGATCATGCCGTGCTGCTCCGCCATGCGGCGAATCCAATGGTCTGACTTGATACTCATCGAAACTTTTCCTCAAATGTATTGCGTGCGAAGCGCTTGCATGCAAAAACTTTCGCACAAACCTATTAATCATTCTTTATGGAGATGGTCGGAAATACCTGCCCCAAATTCTGGCTACGCAACGCCAGATGCGCGGCCATGCGGCGCGCAATTTCGCGATACAGCGCCGCCACCGGACCATTGGGTTCGGCGACTACGCTGGGCGTGCCGCCATCCGACTGCTCGCGGATCGAGCGCGCCAACGGCAGCGAACCGAGCAGCGGCACATTGTAATCCTTGGCGATTTCCGCGCCGCCGCCGCTGCCGAACAAATGATCGAGCTGGCCGCAATTCGAGCAGATGTGCACCGCCATATTTTCGACGATGCCCAGCACCGCGACATCGACCTTGCGAAACATTTCGATGCCTTTCACCGCATCGAGCAGCGCGATATCCTGCGGCGTGGTAACGATCACCGCGCCGGCAACCGGAACTTTTTGCGCGAGCGTGAGCTGAATATCGCCGGTGCCCGGCGGCATATCGATGATCAAATAATCGAGCGCTTCCCACGCGGTTTGATTCAGCAATTGCTGCAATGCGCCGCTGACCATCGGCCCGCGCCACACCACCGGCGTATCCTCGGTGAGCAGATAGCCGATCGACATGGTTTGCAGGCCGTGCGCCTCGACCGGCTCCAGCATTTGCGAGCCGCGCTGCGCCGGCCGCGTACCCTCGGCCACGCCGAGCAATAACGGCTGGCTGGGGCCATAAATATCCGCGTCCAGCAGACCGACGCGCGCGCCCTCCGCCACCAGCGCCAGCGCCAGATTGACCGCCGTGGTCGATTTACCGACGCCGCCCTTGCCCGATGCCACCGCGATAATATTCTTCACCTGCTGCATATTCGGCAGATTCTGCTGCGCCTGCGCCGCTTCGACCTGCCAGCTCAACTCGACCTCGACGCGCGCGCCCGGCAATTGCTGCGCGACGGCGGCGGCGATTTCCGCGCGCATTTGCGCGGCGACACTATTGGCCGGATAGCCCAAGGTCACGGCGATGCGCACGCTGTCGCCATCGATAACAATATCGCGCAGCGCGCCACTCAGCAGTAAATCCTTATCGAGATGCGGATCGCGCCAACCGCGCAATGCCTGTTCAACCTGGGGACGGGTGATGGACATGAAAACTCCTGGATCGAAAAACATACTGGGCGAGGGCCGCGCCAGCGCTAGTGCGGCTGGGTCTGACCCCGCAGAATGCGCTATAGTATCGCCCCTTTCATCGCCACCCAAGATTTAAAAAACCAATCAATTTTCAAGGCCCTTTTTTCCATGACATCCAAGCGCCGCATTCTCGTCACCAGCGCCCTGCCCTACGCCAATGGGGCGATCCATCTCGGTCATCTGGTCGAATATATTCAGACCGATATCTGGGTGCGCTTCCAGCGCATGCGCGGCCACGAAGTGCATTACGTCGGCGCCGACGATCAGCACGGCACGCCGATCATGCTGCGCGCCGAGAAGGAAGGCATCACGCCGCGCCAGCTGGTCGATCGGGTATTGCTGGAACACACGCGCGATTTTTTCGGCGGCCTCGATAAACAGGAACAATTCAGGGAGAGCGGCGACAGCTCGGTGCTCGGCGGCTTCCATATCAGCTTCGACAATTACTACCAAACCGACTCCTGCGAAAACGAATGGTTTTGTAGCGATGTCTATCAAAAGCTCGAAGCCAACGACTTGATCGCGCGTCGCGAAGTCGAGCAATTCTACGATCCGGTCAAGGAAATGTTTCTGCCCGATCGCTTTATCAAAGGCGAATGCCCCAAGTGCCATTCGAAGGATCAGTACGGCGATTCCTGCGAAGTTTGTGGTACCACATATTCGCCAACCGATCTGATCAATCCGTATTCGGCGGTTTCGGGCGCCGCGCCGATCCGCAAGGCCAGCGAACATTACTTCTTTAAATTATCCGATCAACGCTGCGAAGACTTTCTCAAGGAATTTACCCGCGCGCCGGGCCGGTTGCAGGTTGAAGCGGCGAACAAGCTCGACGAATGGTTTACCTCGGGACTATCCGACTGGGATATCTCGCGCGACGAACCGTACTTCGGTTTCAAAATCCCCGGCACAGACAACAAATTCTTCTACGTCTGGCTCGATGCGCCGGTCGGCTACTTCGGCAGCTTCCGCAACTACGTACAAAAACAAAAAGCACTGGGCCGCGAGATCAGCGAGGTGGAATTTCTCGACGCGGCAAAAGTGAAGGCAGCAAAAGCTGCTCATGAACAAGATCCGAACTCGCCCGCACCAACAGAAATGGTCCATTTTATCGGCAAGGATATTTTATATTTCCACGCCCTGTTCTGGCCGGCCATGCTGGAAAACTCCGGCTACCGCACGCCGACCCAAATCAACGCGCACGGCTTCCTCACCGTCGACGGCGCCAAAATGTCGAAAAGCCGCGGCACCTTTATCACCGCGCAAAGCTACATCGACACCGGCCTCAACCCCGAATGGCTGCGCTACTACTTCGCCGCCAAACTCAACGGCACGATGGAAGATATCGACCTCAATCTGGAAGACTTTATTGCGCGGGTGAATTCGGATCTGGTGGGCAAGTACATCAATATTGCGAGCCGGTGTGCGGGCTTTATTACCAAGTTTTTTGATGGGAAAATGGCCAGCTACAATCCTAATGAGCTTCCATATGCGCATATACTTCTGACTTTTAGCCAGCAGGCGGAAGAGATTACCCGAGCATATGAAGGCAGAGATTTCGGTAAAGCTATTCGTTTGATAATGGCTCTGGCAGATGTAGCCAACAATTATGTGAATGAACAAAAACCCTGGGAACTTGCAAAGAACCTTGAAGCAAACCGTGAGAAACTCCATGCATCGGCATCTTTCAGCTTAAATCTGTTCGCATACTTAACAGCTTTTCTGAAGCCACTGCTTCCAGTGACCACTTCCCACGTTGAAAGATTTTTCAACAAAACAACCTTCGATTGGAGTTTCGTTGAAAATCTAATGATTAATCAGAATACGCCTGATCAATCCAAGTTAATGCTTGGCTGTGAAATTCAACCATACAAACACCTCATGACCCGCGTCGAACAAAAACAAATCGATGCACTGGTAGCCGCCAATCGCGACTCGCTGCAAGCCACCCCCACCCAACCGGCAGCCAAAGCCGCCGCTAAAGCGGAAATAAAACCCGTGGAAGAAAAATCCGAAACCATTTCGATCGACGACTTTGCCAAGATCGATCTGCGCGTCGCCAAAATCGTCGCCGCCGAACATGTCGAAGGGGCGGATAAATTACTGAAACTGACTCTGAGCCTCGGCGAAGAACAACGCCAGGTATTCGCCGGCATTAAATCGGCGTATCAACCCGAGCAATTGGTGGGACGCCTAACCGTAATGGTCGCCAACCTCGCGCCGCGCAAAATGAAATTCGGCATGAGCGAAGGCATGGTACTGGCAGCTGGACCGGGCGGCAGTGAGATATTCCTGTTATCGCCGGATGAAGGTGCGGCTCCCGGGATGAAGGTGAAGTGATGGGGTTTAGGGTTTAGGGTTTAGGGTTTAGGGTTTAGGGTTTAGGGTTTAGGGTTTAGGGTTTAGGGTTTAGGGTTTAGGGTTTAGGGTTTAGATTTTAGATTTTAGATTTTAGATTTTAGAAAATTCGATGGCAGAGCGCGTGACTGCTCGGCGACCGAATACTCTTTTCAAAACGCTGGAAGCGCTCTAGTTTATATCGAGCGCTATCAGAGAGCGATAAAACCGAAAGAGGCCAACGGGAAAGCCGCACTTATATTGGCTGGTACAAAGAAGTTTTGAAAAGAGTATCGGTCGACGGGCGCAGCACTAGTTGTCAGTAAAAGCATAAATCGATACATAAGTCGGTGGCAGGTGACCACACGAACTAACGGGGAGAAAATTGATCCATGTCCACGCAATTATCTCTGCCGCTAATCGCCGCCTTGCTGCTCAGCATCGCCGTTATCGCACCCGCACTCGGCCAGCGCGCCCCAAACAACCTCGATGAAACCCTCGGCCTCGGCGTTTGCAGCGCGTTAACGCTGGTGAAATCGGCCATCATCATCTGGGTGATTACCCACTACCTACTGCAACCGCTCGGCTTATTATTTTTAAGCTCGATTACCGAAGTCCTCGTTATCGCCACCATCGCCTACCTCGTCGAAAACAGACTGCACGGCCGTTATCAAAAATACTTTCCGCTGCAGGGCAACCTGCTGCCACTCATTATCGCCAACACAATTATTCTGCTGCTGCCGTTAATCCGCGCGGGCGAAATCGGCTTTTTTACCTATCTCGCGCGCGCCGTATTATTCGGTATCGGCGCAGCGGTTTTACTTGCGCTGTTTCAAATATTGCGCGAACACAGCGCCAGCGCGGAAATACCGTCAGCATTGCGCGGCCCCGCCATCGATATGATCAGTGCCGGCCTGATCGTCGCCGCGCTCAGCGGCCTCGCGGGCATATTCTGAAATGCCGACACTCGCCCTGTTATCGAGTGCGATTGCGGTGCTGACCGCGCTCGGCGCGCTCGCAGTCCTCGCATTGCGATTCGGCGCGACGAAAACGCCTATCTCAGAAGCCAGCCTCGCCGATCAGATCGATGCGTTATTGCCACAGACGCAATGCGGCCAATGCGGCCATCCCGGTTGCCGTCCGTACGCCGAAGCGATTGCGCAAGGCGAACCATTCAATCGCTGCCCACCGGGCCGCGAACACACCGTGGCCGCGCTCGCCGAATTACTCCATGAGAAAATATTGCCGCTCGATATCGGCGAATTAAAGCCAAAGGCGGTCGCCTATATTCGCGAAGCCGAATGCATCGGCTGCACCAAATGCATTCAAGCCTGTCCGGTCGATGCGATTCTCGGCGCCGCCAAATTAATGCATACCGTGATCGCCGCTGAATGCACCGGCTGCGACTTATGCGTCGAACCCTGCCCGGTCGACTGCATCGATATGTTGCCGTTGCCGAGCGCGCAACAAGTAATAACTCTCGATCAAGCAACTCACTACAAGGCACGCTTTAGCGCGCACAATTTGCGCCTGCAGCGCGACGCCATCGAGCACGAGCAGCGGCGCCAGGCGCGACGCGCAGCCGCTAAAACGAAAGCCGCCGAAGTGGAAACCGCAGCACCGAGCAAACAGGAACAAATTCAAGCGGCGATCGCGCGTGCCAAGGCCAAGAAAATGGCCGCGACTAAACCCGCAGGTTCACAACAATGAGTGCGGACACTCAAACGTTCGACAAGAAGTTCGATACCGCACAAATCATGCGCCAGGTATTGCTGGCGCTGCTGCCTGGCGTAATTACGACGATTTGGTTTTTGGGTTTAGGCGTCGTCGCTAATATTTTATTAGCCATCGCCTTTTGCCTCTGCTGCGAAGCGCTGGCGCTTTATTTATGCGGACAAGCCATCGCTGCGAATCTGCGCGACGGCAGCGCGCTAGTCACCGCCGTACTACTCGGTCTCGCGCTGCCGCCGTTCGCGGCGTGGTGGCTGATTTTAATCGGTGCTGCCGGCGCGGTTCTGCTCGTCAAACAAACCTACGGCGGACTCGGCCAAAATATTTTTAATCCAGCGATGGCGGGTTACGTATTAATCCTGTTGTTATTTCCCGCGCAGCTGGCGCATTGGTCCAGTCCAGCTGCTCTCGATGGCTACGCGCTCGATGGGTACACCATGGCGACGGCGCTCGATAGCTTTAAACAAAATCGCGCGCTTACCGTCGCCGACTGGTGGCGCACGCACGCGCAGTTCGGCAACTGGGGCGGCTACGGCTGGGAATGGATCAATCTGGCGTTTGTCGGCGGCGGCCTGTATCTGCTGCAACAAAAAATAATCAGCTGGCAGATACCGGCGAGTGTATTGCTCGCATTGGGATTTATCGCAGCGGTGTTTTACGACAATGGCAGCTCGGCTTCCGGCGGCTCGCCGCTTTACCACTGGCTGAGCGGCGCCACCATGCTCGGTGCCTTTTTTATCGCCACCGATCCCGCAACCTCTGCAACTACGGCGCGTGGTCGACTTTGCTACGGCGCACTGATCGGCGTATCCATTTATGCCATTCGTCGCTGGGGACATTATCCCGATAGCATTGCGTTCGCAGTATTGCTCGGCAATAGTGCCGCGCCGTTATTCGACAAACTCGACTTGTTGCTTCGCGCCCGCAGCACGCCAAAAACTCAGCATGTCGAAACAGCAGCACAGCCTGGTGAACCGGGAGCGCAGCATGACGAGTAAACGCCGCGAACTGCTGTTATTGCCACTGCTGCTGTCGATCGGCGCATTGCTGGTGACGGCTGTCTATATCGTCACCGCGCAGCACATCGCCGCTAATCGACAGCGCGCCGCCGATACCATTTTGCTCGACGCGCTGGCGTTGCCCGCCGCGAATACGACATTGAGCGCCAAAGGTATTACCGAGGACCGCGAGTTGCTCGCACTGCGCGAACCGCGACAAATTTATCTGGCGCGGCAAAACAATCAAATTGTCGCGATTATTTTGCCGCTGACCGCGCGCGACGGTTACAACGGCCCGATCGATTTAATTGCCGGCATTGCGCCGGACGGCAAAATAATTAATGTGCGAGCCATCGATCATCGCGAAACCGCCGGGCTCGGCGATCGTATCGATGTCGATAAAAGCGCCTGGATAAACCAATTTATCGGCAAATCGTTGAATGCCCCGATGGGCGAATTATGGTCGCCAAAAAATGCCGGCGGTGCTTTCGATCAAATCACCGGCGCCACCGTTACCTCGCGCGCGGTAATCGACGCGGTACATAACGCGCTGCAATATTTCGAACAACATCGCGAACAATTGCTGGAGGATAGCCAGTGAACAATTCGGCGACCGTAAATCCGCATTGGTCGCGCCTGCTCGGCCTCTGCCCACTGGTGGTTATCGGCCTGACGCTTAACGAAGCATTATTGTTCGGTGCGGCCTTGTTGCTGACATTGTTATTAACTGCGGGCGGCATGGCATTGCTGCAACGCTGGCTTGCCGCTGCACAGCGCCCAATCGCGAATGCACTATTGGCGGCAATTATCGTTGCCGCTCTCGATCTACTGCTACAAGCCGCGTGTTACCGGTACGCACAAAATCTAACGCTGTTTTCACCGCTGCTGATTGTGTTAGCGGTACTGCTTCGCTGCGATCCAGTGGGTGAAGCGGTCAGCGCGGATAAAGCTCTCGGTAACGGCTTAGTAGATGCACTACGGACAGGGAGCCTTTTCGGCCTGGTCTTGATATTCTTTGCAGCGCTGCGCATTCTCGTGCCGGCCGATGCAAGTATTGCCCTGAGCTTAATCGGCAGCGGCTTATTGCTGGCGGCAACGAATAAACTTTATCCGCAAAACATCACCGCCAACTCGCCGCCAAAGGCTACCCCACGCATCCGGGCAAGAGCAACCGGACCGGTACGCTGATCTTGCATAGTAGCCGCTAAATACTGCAGTTTTGACACCGACCAAAGCTGAGTATATATTCAGCGCCAATTATTAATAATAATTGCCAATAATGGCGAGCCGAATAACGCTTGGCTAATCCAACTACTTAGCACCGCACCTACTTGCACGGCTCAACAGAATTGATGCCCTACCAGTCTTAACAGAAAAAGAGTCCTAAAAGAAAAGCCATTCTTAAAAGAAGAAAATTTGCTTGAGGGTCGCTATGAACGCTGTCTTAAAAATTTCGCTCGCATTAGCGGTGTCGATCTGGATGGCCAGCTGTTCGCAGCTCGACTCCGGTACGCCGAAAAAAAATTCAGCGCCAATTGCCGTTACAACAGCAGCCAAACCACCCGCCCAAGTCGATGCCGCGCGTTTGCTGCACGCGAATAATGAGCCAGGCAATTGGCTGAGCCATGGCCGCACCTACGATGAACAGCGCTTCAGTCCGCTGACACAAATCGATGCCGACAACATTGCTCGACTCGGTCTCGATTGGTCGTTCGATTTCCCCACCAATCGCGGCATCGAAGCGACGCCGATCGTGGTCGACGGTGTGTTGTACGTAACCTCGTCGTGGAGCATGGTGTACGCGCTCGATGCCAAATCCGGCCGCTTGTTATGGCAGTACGATCCGCAGGTACCGAAGCAATGGGACGTGAACACCTGTTGCGATGTAGTGAATCGCGGCGTCGCGGTGTGGAAGGGACGCGTCTATGTCGGCACGCTCGACGGCCGCTTAATCGCACTCGACGCGAAGAATGGTCAACCGGTATGGAGCGTGCAAACTACGGCGACCGATAAACCGTATTCAATCACCGGCGCGCCGCGCATCGTCAAAGACAAAGTATTGATCGGCAACGGCGGCGCCGAATTCGGCGTGCGCGGTTACATCAGCGCCTACGATACCGACACCGGTGCATTGGTCTGGCGCTTCTACACAGTGCCCGGCGATCCCAAAAAGCCCTTTGAAAACTCAGCATTAGCAATGGCCGCCAAAACCTGGAAGGGTACCAACTATGTAACGATGGGCGGCGGCGGCACGGTGTGGGATTCGATGGCGTACGACGCCGATTTGGATTTGCTGTATATCGGCGTCGGCAACGGTTCGCCATGGGATCAAAACATTCGCAGCCCCGGCGGCGGCGATAATTTATTTTTATCGTCGATTGTCGCGCTGCGTCCCGATAGCGGCGAATACGTTTGGCACTATCAAACCACACCGGGCGAAATGTGGGACTACACCGCCACGCAACATATTATTCTCGCCGATGTGAGCATCGACGGCGCGCCGCGCAAAGTGTTAATGCAGGCACCGAAAAATGGTTTCTTCTACGTGCTCGATCGCACCACCGGCAAATTAATTTCCGCCGAGCCCTATACCAAAGTTACCTGGGCCAGCAAAATCGATTTAAATACCGGTCGCCCCGTCGAAGCAGCCGACGCTCGCTATAAAGCCAATAAATCGTCCGGCGTATTATTTCCGCATGCCCTCGGCGGCCACAATTGGCAGCCGATGAGTTACAGCCCGCAGACCGGCCTTGTGTATATTCCCGCGCAGGAAGCGCCGCTGATTTACGCGCAGCAAAAAGGTTTTGCATACAACACAAAGAGCTGGAATACCGGCGCCGATCTCGCCAAGCTTGGCTTACCCGATGACAAAACGGTGCGCGAACAACTAGGCAAAATCGTGCGCGGTCATATCAGCGCATGGGACCCGATCGCGCAGAAAGAAGTGTGGCGCGTGCAGCACAACAATATGTGGAATGGTGGCCTGCTCTCGACCGCCGGCAACTTGGTTTTTCAAGGCAATAGCGATGGCGAATTTGTCGCCTACCGCGCCGATAACGGCACGCGCATTTGGTCGACACCGACTTACACCGGCATCGTCGCCGCACCGATTTCCTATGCGGTCGACGGCCAGCAATATATCGCCATCGCCGCCGGTTGGGGCGGCGCCTATTCATTAGTATCCGGCGAATTGGGTACGCGCAGCAAAGGCGCGGTCAATCGCAGCCGCATGCTCGTCTACAAGCTCGACAGCAAACAACAATTACCGATACCGGAAACTGTCGAACGACCGCTGCCGCAACCACCGACACAAAAGTTCAGCGCAAAAACACTCGATACCGGCCATACGCTATATATGCGCAACTGCATGGTGTGCCACGGCGATCGCGCCATCTCCGCCAGCTCGGTGCCCGATCTACGCTACATGAGCAGCGATACGCACGCAAAATTTGACGCCATCGTGCGTGGCGGTTTGTATTGGCAGCGGGGCATGGTGGCGTTCGGCGATAAATTATCGAAACCGCAAACCGACGCGATTCATCAATACCTGATAAAACGCGCGCACGATTTACTGGACGGCAACGAATAACCGCTAACAATAAATATCGACAGGAGCATCGCCATGTCAAAACGCGAAATTATGTATGGATTGCTGGCATTTCTCGGCGCGATCGGCGGCTGGTATTTTAATTGGCAATACTATGTGCAAGCCGGCGCCAACTTCGGCTGGGCGGACTGGACCAGGCAATGCTTCGTCAATCCGGCAGCGGCCTCGGCATTTATGGATTTAACGTTCGGCTACATTATCCTGGCGATTTGGATGGTGATCGAGGCGCGCAAAATCGGCATGCGCTTTAGCTGGCTATATGTAGTGCTTACGATCTGGATCAGCTTTGCCTTCGGCGTTGGGCTATTTCTTTTATTCCGCGAGCGCCATTTTCGCTTGCGGGATGGCGTATTACGCAGCTCGCCCGCTTAATCGTTAAATATTATGGAGTGTAAGGCGCGCAGACCGCACAGTTGACGGTGCGTGGCCTGTAGGGCCTGATCCCAGTAGCTAAGGCCTGCCCCTGGTAGGCGCTCTCGGTGGAAACATTGCGCCGACAGCTCGATTGAACAGTCGCTTTAACTACCAGCCATATCGACACCCACTCTCACCTTGAATATGCCCCTACACGAGCAACGCTTCTGAGTATAAATACTCAGGCGACCTGAGCATTCCTACCTCTATGCAGATACCGCATCCTGTACCAATATGAGTGAAGTTCCGCGCCTGGTTACGCTGCGCGACTTAACCGACTAAAGGAAGAGAGTACTGTGAACTGGCTGAAATATATTGGATTGGGTCCTAAACTTATCGGCGCATTTTTAATTGCGGCATTGTTGACGCTCGCCGTCGGCAGCTTTGGTCTGTACAACCTGCGGCAGGCTAATGTGCGCGCTGAAAATGTTTACAGTGAAAATTTGCTGGCCATCAAAAGCCTGGCAGAGGTGCAAAAGCAATTACTGCTACACGCGCGCACGCTGGTGCGGGCCATGGCACAGAGCGGCAATCGGCCACAGCAGGCCGAGACAATTGCGCGCGTCGATGGTTACTGGGACGCCGAGCAGAAAGCGTGGGCCGAGTACGCGAAGAGCGCCGCCACCGACAGCGAGGCGGAAATCCGCCGACAGCTACTGGCCGTTGAGCCCGACTATCTGCGGCTTACCCATTCGGCCATCGCCGAATTGCGCGCCGACAAATTATCGGATGCCGCTATTTTGATCAACGGCGAAGTACGCGATAGCTCCAAAAAAATGGAGGCGCTGCTGGATCAGTTGATCGCGAACAATGTCGGCCAAGCAGCCGATGCCTTCCGAAGCGGCGAGGCGCAGGCGACGCAGGCGCGTCTGTTGACCTTCGTTGCGATTGCAGTGGCCGTCGGCTTTGCATTGCTGGGCGGTTGGCTGCTGACGCACTCGATAACAAGCTCGATCCAGCTCACGATTAGCGCCGCGCGGCGCATTGCGGACAGCGATCTCTCAAAGCCGGTGATTATCGAAGGTAACGACGAAGTGGCGCAGATGTCGATAGCATTGCGCGACATGCAGGAAGGGTTACGTAGTACGCTGGATGCGATAGTGGGATCGTCGACGCAGCTCGCGGCCGCCTCGGAAGAATTACATGTGGTGACCGAGGGCATGGGAAAGTCGCTGAATGTACAGAACGATCAGTTACATATGGCGGCAACAGCGGTGACCGAGATGTCCACCGCGGTCGACGAAGTGGCGAGAAGCGCCAATGCAACGTCGGACGCCTCGGGATCCGCGGAGAACATGGTGAAGCAAGGCCGCAGCCAAGTGAGCGATACCAAGGATGCAATCGACGATTTATCCCGGTTAGTCGGCGATGCCGGCGTCAGCATGCGCGAACTGGCAACCCAGGTCGATGAAATCAGCAGCGTGCTGGACGTCATTGGCGCAATTGCCGACCAGACCAATCTACTGGCATTGAACGCAGCCATTGAGGCAGCACGTGCCGGCGAACAAGGCCGTGGCTTTTCGGTCGTGGCCGACGAAGTTCGAGCGCTGGCGGCGCGGACGCAAATGTCCACTCGCGAAATTACCGTCATCATCAACAAAGTCAAAACCGCTTCGCACGTCGCAGCGGATTCAATGCAGATCAGTATCGATAAGGCTCAGTTGACTCGCAATCTCGCCGACAGTGCCGATGGCGCGCTGGAGCAAATTGCCACGTCGATAGCGCGCATCAACGAAATGAACCTGACCATTGCCAGCGCCTCCGAGGAGCAGGCGCAAACTGCGCGCGAGGTCGACAGAAATCTGGTGGCGATAAAGGACTTCAGTACGCAGAATGCAACGGGGGCATTACAGGTGAGCGCTTCCAGCAACGAATTGGCGCGCATAGCAACCGATCTGAATGGCATGGTTAATCGATTCCAATTGTGAGTGACGCACGGAATCGCGACAGAAAATGTAGTATGCGTATTTACGTACGATGGATCGCATACATTAAAACAAGACCCTGGACGACGGGAATATCGACCGGGAGTTAGGGGCCACCTCATGAGCATCGCGAATGTTTTGGGTGCATGGATGTCCTTGCCGAGTGTTCTGGAAAGAGAATCGCCCGTAGCTCCTGCGCCAAAACTATGAATATTGTCGAAATTGACGATGCCCGTTCGACTACTCTGTGCCACTACGAGTTTAAGCTAGCGTTTAGCGCTGCGAATGAACAGGAGCACAATCGATGAGCACTAACACCTCGATGAATACTAATACCGTAACGCTACACCGCGTATTGCGTACCACGCCGGAAAAACTCTACCGCGCCTTCACCACCGCCGCCGGCATGGAGCGCTGGCTGCCGCCGTGCGGATTCACCGGCAAGGTGCATCAGATAGATGCCAAGGTTGGCGGCACTTACAAAATGTCGTTCACCAATTTCACTACCCAGCATAGCCATTCGTTCGGCGGCACCTATCTGGAACTGAGCAACGAGCGCATTCGCTACAGCTCGGAATTCGACGATCCCAACCTGCCCGGCGCAATGGAAACGGCCGTGACATTAAAAAAAGTCTCGTGCGGCACCGAGATAACAGTGGTGCAGTCGGGTATTCCCGGCATTATTCCGGTTGAAGGTTGTTATCTGGGTTGGCAGGAATCGCTGAATTATCTGGCGATGCTGGTGGAGCCCGAGATTCCCGGATAAGGAGATTCCAGGTTAATTTGTACGGGCAGGTTACGGATTCGATTTTCCACTCGCAGCGGGATTGTCGCTTAACAAATACCGCATTCGGCCGGCGGCGCGCTCGCATCCCGCAAAGCGGCGCACGCCGTCCACAGAATATTAAATTCAAATTAATAAAAAACGTGGGGCGGTCTTAATACCAGGCGCCGCGCTATCCGTTAAACTTGCCACTATTCTTTTCCTCGGCCCCTTAACAAAGGGATCGCCCCAGGTCATACCATTGAACGACAAATTAGCAGCGGCAAAAAATCTCACCGAAGGCTCGATCGGCAAAAGCTTATTCGCGCTGGCGCTGCCGATCGTACTCGCCAATTCGGTGCAGACCAGTTATCAATTGATCAATACTTTCTGGGTCGGCCGGCTCGGCGCCGATGCGGTGGCGGCGGTGTCGGTCAGCTTTCCGATTATTTTTCTGCTGGTGTCGCTCGGCGGCGGTTTGACGATCGCCGGCTCGATTCTGGTGGCGCAGTACACCGGCGCGCGCGATTACGCCAAGGTTAATCACGCATCGGGCCAGACACTGCTGATGGTGTTAACGGTATCGCTGCTGCTATCGGTGGTCGGCCTGCTCGCGGTGCCGATGCTGCTGCGCTGGATGGGCGTCAGCGCGGCGGTATTTACCGATGCGGTCGCGTATATGCGGGTGTCGTTCGCCGGCATCGTGTTCGTATTCGCCTTCGCCATGTACCAATCGATTATGCGCGGCGTCGGCGAAACTAAAATGCCGCTGTATGTGATATCGCTCAGCGTCGTGCTGAATTTAATTCTGGACCCGCTGCTGATTTTCGGTTGGGGGCCGGTGCCGCCGCTGGGCGTTGCCGGCGCCGCATACGCAACGCTAATCACGCAGGCATTGTCAGCCGCTTTGGGCATGTATCTATTATTCAGCGCGCGTTTCGGTTTGCAATTGACGAGGCGCGATCTGCTGCCCGACTGGGCTTTGTTGCAGCGCTTGTTTCGACTTGGCCTGCCCGCGTCGGTCGAGCAGTCGATGCAGGCGCTCGGCCTCACCATGCTGACGACGCTGGTCAGCGGCTTCGGCACGCTGGCAGTGGCGGCCTTTGGACTTAGCCTGCGCGTATTTACCTTTGTGATTATTCCCGCGTTCGGCATTTCGATGGCCGCATCGACGCTGGTCGCGCAAAATATCGGCGCCGGCGAGCGCCAGCGCGCCGAGCGGGTCGCGGTTTATTCGACGTGGGTGAGCTTATTGTTGCTGGGCGCGGTCGGCATAATTTTCTTTGTCGGCGCGACGCCGATAACGCGCTTTTTTGTACCCGAGGATGCGCAGCTGATCGCGGCCGGCGCGCTTGTTTTAAAATTTATGGCGGCGTCGTTTATTTTCTCCGGCGTTCAGTTGGGTCTGGCGGGCACATTTCGCGGCGCCGGCGATACGTTTATCACCATGCTATTGGCGGCCATCGGCGTATGGCTGGTGCAGCTGCCCATCGCCTATTTGTTATCGCACCATACCGACCTCGGCGCGACTGGCCTGTGGATTATGTTCCCGATTGCCGGTGCCATTAACACTGCACTCGCACTCGCTTATTTTAAATGGGGACCCTGGCGCAATATTAGTTTAACCGATGCAAAAAAATTGCAGACCCGCGTCAGCGAGGAAATATTGATCGAGGAAGGCGGTTCGTAGGGCGGGTCATTCGACCCGCCACTCGCGCGGGAAAGCGGATTAATAATCCACCCTACGAACTGGTTATTACTCGTAGGTCGGACTTCAGTCCGACATTGGGCCGTCGGTGTCCTTCGGAAAGAGTTATTGGTCATTGCCGTACGCGTCGGACTGAAGTCCGACCTACAAATTGAAACAGGTGATGACAACCTCAGTTCGCAGGGAGGCTCATGCAATCCGCCGTTCGGTTTCGCCGAATCGCGCGGAAGGCGGATTAATAATCCACCCTACGAACTGGTTATTACTCGTAGGTCGGACTTCAGTCCGACATTGGGCCGTCGGTGTCCTTCGGAAAGAGTTATTAGTCATTGCCGTACGCGTCGGACTGAAGTCCGACCTACAAATTGAAACAGGTGATGACAACCTCAGTTCGCAGGGAGGCTCATGCAATCCGCCGTTCGGTTTCGCCGAATCGCGCGGAAGGCGGATTAATAATCCACCCTACGAACTGGTTATTACTCGTAGGTCGGGCTTCAGCCCGACATCGGGCGCCCAGTGCCCTCGGAAAGGGTTATTAATAATCGGAGTACGCGTCGGACTGAAGTCCGACCTACATGTTGAGGCGAGTAATGACAACGAGCGCAAAAACCCGTGAACTGTATTTAATGTTTTGTTTCCACTTTTTCGTCGCCAGGCCTTTTACTTTCGAGCGTGTCGAGCACTTCATCGACAAATGAATCGTCCATGCCGGCATCGTCGATATCGCAGCTGTAGCTGACCAGCAACACGCGCTTATCGCACTGCAGCACCCACTCGCGCACCGCATCGCCCTCTTCCTGATATTGAAAATATAAACCGTCGAAATCGCCTAAACGCGCCGCGCTGCCCGCCAAACCATCGGGCACCAATTGCTTTGCCAAAGCCTGTAAATCGATGCTCCGGCCATCGTCGTCCGGTTCCAGCGAAGTAATTTCGAGTACGCCGACGCCGTCCTCGTCGGTGATTACAATAGTTTCATCGTCCTGCTCGGCCTGCCACTCTTCGGGCAAATCGAGTAACCACCAATCGGTTTCCACGGTATGCATCACACTTTCTCCCCTCTCATATAAGATCGAGAGTTTGATAGGGTAAATTGCGGCTCATCAACAGCGCATCTTCGCGCCCGTGAGCGGCCGGATAATAATCGCGGCGCCTACCATCGACGCCGAACCCTAACGACGAATACAAGGCAATCGCGCCGAGATTGCCGACGCGCACCTCCAATAGACAGCGCGTCGCCGCGCGCTGGCTTAATTGCTGTAACCCGTATACCAATAATTCGCGTGCCAAACCGCGGCGCTGCCAGTGCGGATGCACGACGATATTCAATAATGTCGCCTCATCGATCACATGCGAAAACAACGCAAACGCCACTAATAGATTGGCGCGCTCGATACACCAGCCGAAATCGCCGATCGCAAAGCTATCATTGAATTGATGCAGGCTCCACGGAAAATGATTGGCGCTGGCTTCTATCGCATAAATTGCGGCGACATCATCCGGTGTCAATTTGCGCAGCATGCTTAATGCTCCGCCAACTGGCGGATATCATTCCACAATGCACGCTTGGTTGCCGGCGCCTTCAAACACGCCAAGGCGCTCACCGATTTAATACATCGCAGGCTATCGCTATCGAGCGCACACCATTGCTGCGCGGCATCGCCCAATAACAATACCGTGCGAATGCCATATTGCTGAATTTGTTTTTGGATATGCGCGGCCAGCGTTTCGCGCGCCGCCTCCGCACTTTGATCGAGTTGCGGACGCTTGGTCAGCGGCCACAAAAAAACATCGAGCGACGGCTGCGCATTACGACCGTTTACCGCGAATAATATATTGCTTAGCAAGCGCAGATAGTCGGCGCGCAATGCGGTGGTGGCGGGCGTGTCGTCGACGATCAGGATGCCGCCATCGCCGATCACCACACTCAAGGCAATTTTAGGCGGCGCTGCGACTACCGTGGCGCCGCGCACTTCGTTAGCGATATCGGCCACCGCTTTAGCTGTCGCTTGCTCGGCTATATCGATCTGCAACGCATCGGTCAATGGGCGTTGCCGAGCCGGGTTGGCTATCGCGGCCGGCTCCGTATCGATCGATGCCGGCGCGCTGGTTGACGGCGGCGGTAAAAAATCCCACTCGCAAAGCGGCGATGGCTTCGCGCCGGGCAATACCAAACGCGGCACGTAGACCTCGATGCCGAGGGCGCGCAGATATTGCGAGCGCTGCGGCTCCAGCACCGCTTTATACGCCTTCTTTTTGTGGATGCGCTTTCATCACGCCGGCCGCCAATAAATTCAGCGCATCCAAATACGCCTTGACGGAAGCGACGACGATGTCGGTATCGGCGCCGGAGCCGTTGACGATCACGCCGCCGCGCTCCAGCCGCACCGTCACTTCGCCCTGCGAATCGGAGCCGCTGGTGATGGCGTTGACCGAATAGAGTTTTAACTCGGCATCGCTGTGCGCCAATCTTTCCACCGCGTTAAATGCGGCATCGACCGGACCGTCGCCCTCGGCGCTCATCGTCTGCGGCACGCCGTCGATAGTCAGCGTTAACTTGGCGGTCGGGCGCACGCCGGTTTTGGAGTAGGCCTCCAGATATTCGAGCTGATATTTTTTGGCGATTTCCGGCACCGCGACATCGCTGACCAACGCCTGTAAATCCTCGTCGAAGATCTCGTGCTTTTTATCGGCCAGTTCCTTGAAGCGCAAAAACGCCTGATCCAATGCTTCCTGCGACGGCAGCGCGATACCGAGATCCTCGAGCCGCGCTTTAAATGCCGCGCGCCCCGATAATTTGCCGAGCACCAGTTTATTGGTTTTCCAGCCGACATCTTCGGCGCGCATGATTTCGTAGGTTTCGCGATATTTCAGCACGCCGTCCTGGTGGATGCCGGATTCGTGCGCAAATGCATTGGCGCCGACGATGGCTTTGTTCGGCTGCACCGGAAAACCGGTGATCGACGACACCAGGCGCGAAATCGGCACGATATGCGTGGCATCGATATTGGTTTCGACCGGAAACAAATCGTGGCGCGTGCGCACCGCCATAACGATCTCTTCGAGCGACGCATTGCCGGCGCGCTCGCCCAGTCCGTTAATCGTGCACTCAACCTGGCGGGCGCCCTGTAACACCGCCGACAGCGAATTCGCCACTGCGAGACCGAGATCGTTGTGGCAGTGCACCGAAAACACCGCTTTATCGGCGTTCGGCACGGTGTTGATGATGCGGCCGATCATCGCGCCGTACTGGCCCGGCTCGCCGTAGCCGACGGTGTCGGGTAAGTTGATGGTGGTGGCGCCGGAGGCTATTACCGCTTCGATCACGCGGCATAAAAAATCGAATTCGGAGCGCGATGCGTCCTCGCACGAAAACTCGACGTTGTCGGTGTAGCGGCGCGCGCGCTTCACCGCCAGTACCGCGCATTCCAGCACCTGCTCGGGGTGCATGCGCAGCTTGTATTCCATGTGGATCGGCGAGGTGGCGATGAAGGTATGAATGCGCGCGGACTTGGCGGGCTTCAAGGCCTCGGCGGCGCGATCGATATCTTTATCGCCGGCGCGCGCCAGGCTGCATACGGTGCTGTCCTTGATCGCCTCCGCCACCGCTTTGACCGCTTCGAAATCGCCGGGGCTGGCGATCGCGAAGCCGGCCTCGATCACATCCACGCGCAGCTTTTCCAGCATCTTGGCGATGCGGACTTTCTCCTCCTTGGTCATGGAGGCGCCGGGGCTTTGTTCGCCGTCGCGCAGGGTGGTATCGAATATTACTAACTTTGGTTTGGCCATAATCGAGCTCCGCATGAGCAGCACATCGGCTGCCTGCTAATCTTCTCAAAAATGGGCCTGCAGAAAAAGTTAATCCGCTGCGATCGCGCAATTAAAATTGGCGCGCGGCGCGAATACCGCGCTTTACGCGGCGGCCACTTTGCGCTCGACCAATAGTTGCTCACTCAGCGTCCATAGACGCTCGGCCGCGGCATCGTCGAGCGCATTGGCCTTCGGGCGGATGGCCTGGCACTTATCGAAGTACTCGCCGTTGTACGCGGCCGCAGACACGTCGCTCGCCAAATAGATCGAAGTGCGCGCGCCCTGCTCCGGCGTCAGGAAAAACGGCTTCAGCAGCAGCGGCACTATTTTCGCCATGACGCCGCCATTCTGAGTGCCCAGCGAAGTCGAGACCGCGCCGGGGTGCAGCGCATTGCTGGTGACGCAGCTGCCGCTTAGCTCGCGCGCCAGTTTGCGGTTGAAGAGAAGATTGGCGAGCTTGCTCTGGCCGTAAGCGGGAAACGAGCGGAATTTGCGCTTTTGCCAATTGTAATCGTCGAAATCGAATGCGCCGATAAACTTATGCGCCATCGACGACACGTGCACGATGCGCGCGCTGGGCGCCGCCTTGAGATTGGGCAGCAGGCGCGTGGTCAGCAGAAAATGCGCGAGGTGGTTGACGCCGAACATCTCCTCGAAGCCATCCTGCGTTTCGCGGCGCGAGGTATTCACCACGCCGGCATTGTTGATCAAAATATCGAGCTGCGGCGCCAACTCGGCGACGCGCGCGGCGGCCTTGGCCACCGACGCCAGCGATGTCATATCCATCAGTACAACTTGCGCCTGCGCGCCCTGCGCCGCTAGTTCAGCGACCAGCGCCGCACCTTTGTCCGCACTGCGACACAGCAACAATAACTGCGCGCCCTGCGCGCCGAGCGCATGCGCCGTCGCGCGACCGACACCGGCCGTCGGCCCGGTGATCGCACAAATTTTTCCCGCCAAAGGTTTGTTGGCCATCGCATTTGCTCCATTTTTATTGTCGAGAGTATTTGAGAATATCGGCGTCGCAACGCCGTTGATAGATGCGCGCGATGCTAGCACAGCCCTAATCCAGCGCGCGGTTACAATTCGGCAATGTCGGTTGGCAAATCCCCCTCAATCCCCCTTTTTCAAAGGGGGAGGTGTTCGTGCCGCAATCTCAAATTTCCTCACCGAAATTCCCCCTCTAAAAAGGGGGAGGTGTTCGTGCCGCAATCTCAAATTTCCTCACCGAAACTCCCCCTCTAAAAAAGGGGGAGATATTCGTGCCGCAATCTCAAATTTCCTCACCGAAACTCCCCCTCTAAAAAAGGGGGAGATATTCGTGCCGCAATCTCGAATTTCCTCACCGAAATTCCCCCTCTAAAAAAGGGGGAGATATTCGTGCTGCGATCTCGTATTTCCTCACCGAGATTCCCCCTCAAAAAAAGAGGGAGGGTACGTGCCGCAATCTCTATCTTCGCCATGAGCATTCCCCCCTTTGAAAAAGGGGGGCTAGGGGGGATTTAAATCAAACAAAAACCGTTTTGCCTTCCTTAGCCTGAATGCCGCGCACGATATCCGGCCAGATCGAAGCATCGGAGGTATACGGCGCATACAGCGTCACGCGATCGATCAAACCTTTGCAGCGTGCAGCGATGAGATCGGGGATTTCCTCGGGACGACCTTTGACGGCGAATGCCTGCACCATTTCCTCGGTAAACGATTCGGCCATCTCTTCCCATTTGCCTTCCTTGGACATGCGATTCAAGCGCGGGCCCAGATCGCCCCAGCCGTGCAATTCGAGCACCGAGAAATACGCCGGCGTGGAGCCGTAGAACGCCAACAATTTACGCATCGCGTAATCGGCGGCGGCCATCTCTTCGTCGTTGCGCCCGGTGATGGTGACAATCATCGCCGGCATATCGAAATTCTTCAGCGTTTTGCCGGCGGTCGCCAAGCCCTGCCGCAGTGCCGGCAGCTGCACCTCTTCGATAAACTTCATGGTAGTGAACGGGTGGCCGTATAAACCGTCGGCCACTTCGCCGGCCACCTCGATCATTTTCGGACCGAGCGCGCCGAGATAGATTTTCGGATCGGGGAATTCTAGCGGACCGGGATTAAAGACCGGCGTCATCAACGTGTGCCTGTAATGCTCACCGCGAAACTTCAACGGCACGTCGCGGCCCCAGCAATCCCAGATCGCGCGCAGCGCCAGAATATATTCGCGCATTCTTTCGGCCGGCGCGGTCCACGGCATCGAAAAACGATTTTCGATATGCGCCTTAACCTGCGAGCCCAACCCTAAAATCATGCGGCCCTTCGAGTACTTCTGCAGATTCCAGGCCTGCAGTGCCACCGTCATCGGCGAGCGCCCGAATGCGATCGCAACGCCGGTCATCAGTTCGATGCGCTGCGTGTGCTCGGCTGCCAGCAGCAGAGAAAAAAATGGATCGACGGTCGTATCCAGCGTGAATAGACCATCGTAGCCCTGGCTTTCCAACTGGCGGGCGCGCGCCGGCACGTCTTGCAATTCGCCGCTGTACAAATTATCGCTGCCTTCGAAAATCGCACCGTCAACTTTCAGTTTTGCCATCGTCGCTATTCCTCTTTTACGTTGCGTCACCTTACCGCAATTCGTATTTACCATCAAACCGCAATGCTTTCGGCAATACCGCCAGCAATGATCGACATAAATTTCGTCACAAAAAATACACGAAAAAAAAGAGGCAATATGCCTCTTTTTTTATTCTTCACGGACGATTTGCATCGTCCGCGCAAGGCCGGCGATTACTCGGCTGCTTCTTCCGCAGCGCCGCCTTCCACTTCCTTGATCGAAAGTTTGATGCGGCCGCGCTGATCGACGTCCAGCACTTTTACTTTGATCTGCTGGCCTTCTTTCAGATAGTCGGAAACATTTTGCACGCGCTCGTTGGAGATTTGCGAAATGTGCACCAGACCATCTTTGCCCGGCAGAATCGTCACGAATGCGCCGAAGTCGACGATGCGCGCAACGGTGCCTTCGTAGATTTTGCCAACTTCCGCTTCCGCGGTGATGCCCAATACGCGTTGTACCGCGGCATCGGTCGACTCTTTGTTGGCGCCGTAAATACGCACGGTGCCGTCGTCGTCGATGTCGATCTGTGCCTGGGTATCTTCGCAAATACTGCGAATGGTGGCGCCGCCTTTACCGATCAAGTCGCGAATTTTTTCCGCGTCGATTTTCACCGAGGTCATATTCGGCGCATTGTCGGATAACGTAGCGCGCGGTGCGCTGATGATTTGATTCATCTGCCCGAGGATATGCAGGCGCGCAGTCATCGCCTGTTGCAGCGCGATCTCCATGATCTGCTCGTTGATACCTTCGATTTTAATGTCCATCTGCAGCGCGGTGACGCCGTTGGTGGTGCCCGCTACTTTGAAGTCCATGTCGCCGAGGTGATCTTCGTCGCCGAGAATATCGGTGAGCACCGCGAAGCGCTCGCCTTCTTTAACGAGGCCCATCGCGATACCGGCGACCGGTGCTTTCAACGGCACGCCTGCCTGCATCATCGCCAAGCTGGCAACACATACCGAAGCCATCGAGCTGGAGCCGTTCGACTCCGTGATTTCTGAAACGATGCGAATTGTATACGGGAAAGCATCGGCCTTCGGAAGCATCGCGGTCAAACTGCGACGCGCTAAGCGACCGTGGCCGATTTCGCGACGACCGGGGCTGCTCATGCGGCCCGCTTCGCCAACCGAGTACGGTGGGAAGTTGTAGTGCAGCATGAAATTATCTTTGCGCTCGCCTTCGAGAGCATCGATCAATTGCGCATCGCGCGTGGTGCCGAGCGTGACGACACCGATCGCCTGCGTTTCACCGCGGGTAAACAATGCGGAGCCGTGCGCACGTGGTAACAGATCGACTTCGATGCTAATCGGACGCACGGTTTTGTTATCGCGGCCATCGATGCGCGGCTCGCTATTCAAAATGCGCTGACGCACGATATTGGCTTCGAGATCTTTGAACAGATTTTTAACATCGTCGGCAGCGAATTCAGAACCTTCGCCGGCCAGTTTCTCGACCGCATCTTTCTTCAATGCATTGACGCGATCGTAGCGCACGGCTTTTTCGGTGATGCGATACGCTTCGCCCAATTGCTCTTTAAAGCCGTCGGCCAATGCTTTCATCAACGCGGTGTTGGCGGCGGCTGGCTGCCAATCCCAACGCGGCTTGCCGGCTTCGCGGGCCAGCTCTTCGATCACTTGAATAACAGTTTGCATTTCTTGGTGCGCAAACAGCACGGCACCGAGCATTTGATCTTCGGTGAGTTCGTCGGCCTGGGACTCGACCATCAAAACGGCGTCTTTAGTGCCGGCGACAACCATGTCCAACTTGCTGCTCGCCAATGCTTCGAACGACGGGTTCAGCACATAGCCTTGCGCATCGGTGAAACCGACGCGCGCGCCGCCGATCGGGCCGTTAAACGGAATGCCGGAAACGGCCAATGCAGCCGAGGTGCCGATCATCGCCGCGATATCGGGGTCGATATGCTTCTCGGCCGACATCACTGTACAAATCACTTGTACTTCGTTTTGGAAACCTTCGGGAAACAGCGGACGAATCGGGCGATCGATCAGACGCGAGGTCAGCGTTTCTTTTTCGCTCGGACGACCTTCGCGCTTAAAAAAACCGCCGGGAATACGGCCGGCGGCATAGGTACGCTCTTGATAATGCACGGACAGCGGAAAGAAATCCTGTCCTGGTTTGGCGGCTTTTGCGCCGACTACCGTACACAGCACGGTAGTGTTATCCATGGTGACCAGCACGGCACCGCTAGCCTGGCGCGCGATGCGGCCAGTTTCTAGGGTGATTTTGTGCGCGCCCCATTGAAACGATTTAATGATGGGATTCACGGATGAATTCCTCCCTAAATAATATGCGATTGGACGCGAGGCTTATTCCTCGCGCCCTAAATAGCCGTAACCCTAACGCCTATGCTTCTAACACATAGGCATCTAACGACAGGGATTAGCGGCGCAAGCCGAGACGCTCGATGAGCTTGCTATAACGATCGGAGTTTTTGTGCTTCAGATAGTCCAGCAGCTTACGGCGCTGGTTAACCATGCGAATCAAACCGCGACGCGAGTGGTGATCTTTCTTGTGCTCGCCGAAATGCCCTTGCAGCTTGTTGATATTGATCGTGAGCAGTGCAACTTGCACTTCCGGCGAACCGGTATCGCCTTCGGCCAATTGATAATCTTTAACGACTTGTGCTTTCTCTTGCGGTGACATTGCCATTGCTATTTCCTCAAATGAATATGCCTAAGATTCAAGCCGGCCCGTGCATATTTACAGACCGGTTCGTCCCGCAACACGCGGGATTACTTTAATCGGCAGCCGACTTATTCCCAAGGTCTTATTCCCCAGGGAGAGAGGACTGCTGATTCACCAAACGACGCGGCGCAACGCGCCCGTCATCTAGAATTTCGCCGACGCCGAGCAATTCTCCGCTCGCCGTGTGTAACTGCACCAAACCGGCGGTCGGCGCATGCGCCACGCGAACGGCCTGCCCTTGGCGCACGTAAAAGCTGGCCGACTCCGCCAACACCACTACCGGCAAGCTCGCTAATGCGGTGGTCGCCGGCTGCAATAAACCATCCATAGCTGCGATGGCATCGTTGTTCTTTAACGCTTCCAAAGTCGTCAGCGAAACGCTATCGACTTCATTGAAAGGCCCCGCCTGCACACGATGCAGTTTAGCTACATGCGCGCCGCAGCCGAGTAGCTGCCCCAAGTCTTCCGCGATCGAACGTATGTAGGTGCCTTTGCTGCAATGCACCCACACATCGACTTCGGCCTTGTTCCCAGTAGCAACAGCACCGGGGCGAAAAGCCTCGATGCGCAATTCGCGAATCACTACCGCGCGCGGCGCACGTTCCACCTCGATGCCGGCGCGCGCCAATTTATACAGCGGCTGACCATCTTTCTTCAGCGCCGAAAACATCGACGGCACCTGTTCGATGGGGCCGCGAAAACTATCCAGCGCCGCCTCGACCTGCGCCTGCGTCAATGCCGATGTCTCGGACTCTGCAATCACTTCGCCATCGGCATCGCCGCTATTAGTCGTGATGCCGAATACAAAGGTGCTGCGATAAATCTTGTCGGCGTCGATCAAATACTGCGAAAACTTGGTGGCCTCGCCAAAACACAGTGGCAACACACCGGTCGCCAATGGATCGAGACTGCCGGTATGGCCGGCTTTGGCCGCGCCAAACATTCTCTTCGCCATTTGCAGCGCGCCGTTGGATGTAACGCCCGCCGGTTTATTCAGCACCAAAATACCATCGAGGGGCCTGCCGCGCCGCTGCCTGCCCACCGCTTATTCTGTATCCGTATCGCCGCGCTCGGCGGCGTGCCCGCGATCGACCGCAACGGCGTCATCGATCAATTTGCTCATGCGCGCACCGCGCACGATCGACACATCGAAGACAAAGCGCAATTTCGGTGTCGTGCGCGCATTGTTGATCTTCGCGATCTTGCTCCGCAAAAAGCCTGCAGCGTGATTCAGCGCCGCTATCGATTCCTCGGCATCGGCCGCCGATTCCTTGCCGAGCACTGTGACGAAGACCGTGGCATGCGAAAAATCGCGGCTGACCTCTACCCCGGTCACGCTTACCATACCGATACGCGGATCGCGCAATTCGAGCTGAATCAGGCTGGCGAGCTCCTGCTTAATGAAATCGCCAACTCGACTGGTTCTACTAAATTCTTTCGGCATTACACTCTCGGTTTTTGGCCGGTGCCATTTCACCGTCGTAGGGCGGATTATCAATCCGCCATTGCATAAACCCGCGAATCGGGCGGATTGATAATCCGCCCTACCGTTCTACAGCGTTCTTGCGATTTCCTTGACCTGGAATACTTCGATCTTGTCGCCGACCTTCACATCGTTGTAGTTTTTCACGCCGATGCCGCACTCGAAGCCATTGCGCACCTCGTTGACGTCGTCTTTAAAGCGACGCAGCGATTCCAGCGCGCCCTCGAAGATCACTACATTGTCGCGCAGCACGCGAATCGGTTGATTGCGCTGAATGACGCCTTCCAACACCATACAGCCCGCTACCGAACCGAACTTCGGCGATACGAATACATCGCGCACTTCGGCGACGCCGATGATTTCTTCGCGCATCTCCGGCGACAACAAACCGCCGAGCGCGCTCTTCACATCGTCGATTAAATCGTAAATAACGCTGTAATAGCGCACATCGATATTTTCGTTTTCCGCCAGTTTGCGCGCGACGCTGTCGGCGCGCACGTTGAAGCCGAAAATAACGGCTTTCGCCGTCAACGCTAAATGCACGTCGGTCTCGGTAATACCGCCGACACCGGAGCCGACGATATTGACCGTAACCTCTTCGTTGCCCAAACCGTTGAGCGATGTTTGCAACGCTTCCAGCGAGCCGCGCACATCGGTTTTGAGAACGACGTTGAGCGTTTTCTTCTCTTCGGTGCCCATGCTCGCGAACATATTGTCGAGCTTGGCGGTGTGTTGACGCTTGAGTTTTTCTTCGCGATCTTTGTGCTGACGGAAATCGGCGATCTCGCGCGCCTTTTTCTCGCTATCGACGACGACGAATTGCTCGCCGGCGTCCGGCGTACCGTCGAGGCCGAGAATTTCCACCGGAATCGACGGACCGGCCGCGCTAACGGGCTGACCATTTTCATCGAGCATCGCGCGCACGCGGCCGTACTGCTGACCGGCCAATAAAATATCGCCGGCTTTCAAGGTACCGCTTTGCACGAGCACGGTCGCAACCGGGCCGCGGCCTTTGTCGAGCCGCGATTCGATGACAATGCCCTGGCCCGGGATATCTTTCGGTGCGGTCAACTCCAGCACTTCGGCCTGCAACAGAATTGCGTCGAGCAGATCGTCGATGCCTTGACCGGTGTGCGCCGATACCGGAACGAACTGCGTATCGCCGCCCCAATCGTCCGGCACGACGCCTTTCGCAACCAATTCGTTTTTAACGCGATCGAGGTCGGCCGAGGGTTTGTCGATTTTATTGATCGCAACGACGATGGGCACATTGGCCGCAAGCGCGTGCTGAATAGCTTCTTCGGTCTGCGGCATGACACCGTCGTCCGCCGCCACTACCAGAATGACGATATCGGTGCTCTTGGCACCGCGCGCGCGCATTGCCGTAAACGCCGCGTGGCCGGGTGTATCCAGGAACGTCACAATACCTTTGTCGGTCTCGACATGGTACGCGCCGATATGCTGGGTAATACCGCCCGCTTCGCCACTCGCCACCTTGGTTTTGCGAATGTAATCGAGCAGCGATGTTTTACCGTGATCGACGTGGCCCATTACAGTCACCACCGGAGCGCGCGGCTCGGCAGTGCCGCCGTGCGCGGCCAGTAATTCGACCAACGCTTCTTCGACCGCATCGTCGCTGACCAGCCGCGAGCCATGGCCCAACTCGGTGACGACAATTTGCGCGGTCGCTTGATCGAGCGCATCGTTGATGGTGGCCATTACGCCGAGCTTCATTAGTTCTTTAATGACCGTGCCAGCTTTAACTGCCATACGGGCCGACAATTCGCCAACGGTGATCGTGGATGGTATGGCAATTTCGCGCACAATTTTTTCCGTTGGTTTTTCAAAAGCATGACGCTTGGTATCTTCGGGCATTTTCAGCGATTTTTTCTTGCGGCGACGCAATTGCTCTTCATCGCTCTCTTCGCCGACAAAATCCTCGACATGCAGATGCGCACGGCTGACGTTACGCGGCTCAAAAGCAACCGCAGTAGTAGTCTTGCGCTCCTTAACACCCTTCTTCTTCGGACGATCGTCTTCAACTTCATCTTCAGGGCGCTTCCGAACATGCGGCCTGAGAGCATCCTTTTTCGCCTTCTCTTTCGCTTCGGCATCGGTCGGCGGCACCGCTGCAATAGCAGGTGCAGCTACCTTGCCGGTGCGCTGCTCGGCGGCTCGCTTCGCCGCCAAAGCAGCTTCGCGGCGCTCGCGCTCGCGCAGCTCTTCGTCTCTGCGGCGATTGGCGCCCTGCTGGCGTAAAATTTCCGGATCGAGCTGCGAGCGGTGCAATTCTGGCTTGGCATCATCATTGGGAACTTCTTCCCATTCCGATTCGCGCGCAACGGGCGCTGCTACCGGAGGCGCAACGACAACTTCAGGGGCCGGGGTTTCAGGTACTTCGACAGGGGCGACCTCGGGGATCTCGTCGACGGCAGCACCGGCCTCCAGTACTTCCTCAACTTCGGCCTCGACGGCCGCTTCGGTATCCGCTGTATCCGTAACATCGCGCTTTACATACGTGCGCTTTTTGCGCACTTCGACACTGACCGTTTTCTTGGCTGTGCCGCTGCCCGTTTTCAAGGTGCTAAGGGTTTTGCGCTTTAACGTGATTTTTCTCGGCTCGCCCGCATCCTCGCCGTGACTGCTTTTCAAAAAAGTCAGCAGCGTATGTTTGTCTTCGTCCGATACCAACTGATTTGGTTGACCATGCGATAAGCCCGCTTCCTGCATTTGTTTCAGCAAGCGTTCAACCGGTGTACCAACCACTTCGGCGAGTTGACTAACGGTCACTTCAGCCATGCATTTCTTCTCCCGTACCTCGTACGATACTGTGTAACAGCGCTCTGGCAACCCACGCTATTGGCGCACTACCTTATTGGCCTTGCTCAGCTGCAGCAAACCAGGGAGCACGCGCCGTCATAATTAATTGCGCCGCGCGTTGTGCGTCGAGGCCTTCAATCTCCAACAAATCTTCTACTGCCTGCTCGGCCAAATCTTCCATGGTGACAATGCCGCTGCTGGCCAGCAGATAAGCCAGGTGACGATCCATGCCATCCATTGCCAACAAATCCGCAGCCGGCTCGTTTTTGCCGAGCTTCTCCTCGCTGGCGATAGCCTGTGTAAGCAATGCATCCTTGGCGCGGGCGCGTAACTCTTCGGCGATCTCCCGATCGAAACCATCGATACCCATTAACTCTTCGAGCGGTACGTAAGCGACCTCTTCGAGACTGGTGAAGCCCTCTTCGACCAACACGCCGGCGACATCCTCTTCGACATCCAGGCTAACCATAAACATATTGATGACCTGGCCGGACTCTTGTTGATGCTTGGCCGCCATATCGTCGGTGCTCATGACGTTGATGGTCCAGCCAGTCAAATCGCTGGCGAGACGCACGTTCTGACCACCGCGGCCGATCGCTTGCGCGAGATTGTCGCCAGACACCGCGACATCCATCGTATGCGTGTCTTCGTCGACCACGATCGATTCGACCTCTGCCGGCGCCATTGCATTGATAACGAGTTGCGCGGGATTGTCGTCCCACAGCACGATATCGACGCGCTCGCCGCCCAACTCGCCGGATACCGCCTGGACGCGCGAACCGCGCATACCGACGCAGGCACCGACCGGATCGATGCGGCCATCGTTGGTTTTAACGGCAATTTTCGCGCGCGAACCCGGATCCCGTGCCGCGGCGCGAATCTCGATGACTTGCTCGGCGATCTCCGGCACTTCGATACGAAATAATTCCACTAACATTTCCGAGCAAGCGCGGCTCATATACAGTTGCGGACCGCGCACATCGGAGCGCACATCCAGCAATATCGCGCGCACGCGATCGCCGACTCTAAATACTTCGCGCCCAACCAGTTCTTCGCGCGGCATCACGCCTTCGGCATTGTTGCCGAGATCGATGACGATACTGTCGCGGGTGACCTTCTTGACAGTGCCGTTGATTAAATCGCCGACTCGATCGCGGTATTCGTCGACCACTTGCGCCCGCTCGGCTTCGCGCACCTTCTGCACGATCACTTGCTTCGCGGTTTGCGCAGCGATACGTCCAAAGCCAATATTTTCGACGCGCTCTTCGAAAACATCGCCCGCCTTCAGCTGCGGATCTTTTTCATGCGCTTCCTGCAACGTAAACTCAGTGCCGAGTAACGCATTCTGATCGTCGCCGACCACCAGCCAACGGCGAAAAGTTTCGTAGTCGCCGGAGGTGCGGTCGATCGTTACGCGAATTTCAGCCTCCTCGTCATAGCGCTTTTTCGTCGCTGTCGCCAAAGCCTGCTCAATGGCTTCGAAAATGATGCCTTTTGGAACGCCCTTTTCGTTCGATACGGCTTCAGCTACCAACAGAATTTCTTTGCTCATCACCTGCCTCGCATACCTGTGGTTGCATCGAATCGCAACCAGCTCTGTACTTTGCCTAGACCCATGTATTGTTTATTAATAGACCCATCTACTGTTTATTAATCGCGCGCCATTAACCGCATGCATATCGTCGACCGTCTACTCGAAACTCGGCACCAAATGCGCTTTATCGATCATTTCGATGGGCAGTAGATATTCATGCTCATCCACCGCCACGATCACATCCTCATCCTCGACATTCACTAAGCGGCCATTGAAGTTGCGCCGACCCTCGAAGGGCATACGCAAGCGAACCCGCACCTGCTCGCCGACGTATAGACGAAACTGCTCCAGCGTAAATAAGGGCCGGTCCATACCCGGCGAAGATACCTCGAGGGTATATTCGCCGGTGATCGGATCCTCGACGTCCAACACAGCGCTGATCTGACGACTCACCGATGCGCAG